>Ga0308159_1000326_pt1 | contig 129319 bp, 91 predicted proteins | sample PhyCR1_FD_201040 | JGI IMG/M metagenome (GOLD analysis project Ga0308159, IMG submission 201040) | Phyllosphere microbial communities from UC Gill Tract Community Farm, Albany, California, United States - DLSLC.R1 | ecosystem: Host-associated > Plants > Phyllosphere > Unclassified | place: USA...
TTGTTACCTACCATTGCTTTTTTTCCTGTTAAATCACAAACTCTTGACATGACTTGTAAATATAGTTGTTAATATCGTCCGCTTAATTTTTTTAAGAGTGTGCAAATATCTGAATAATAAATGAAAACAGCAAGAGTGGTGCTAAATATTTTCATATATTTTTTAATTAATACACCGGATTGATTTTAATGTGGTTTGGATATTTCTCCTTATCATTATTTAATTAAATTAGCCGATACTAATCCAAAACATATCAACGAGCAATGCAAATTACATCTTTTAAGCAATACGAAGAAGATTTTAAGAAAAGCGTAGAAAATCCCGAGCAATTCTGGGGCGAAGTTGCGCAGAATTTTCAATGGCGAAAACCCTGGTTTAAAGTACTATCATGGGATTTTAAAGAACCTAATATCAAATGGTTTGAAGGTGCAAAACTTAATATTACCGAAAATTGTCTTGATCGTCATCTGGAAAAAAATGGCAATAAACCAGCCATCATCTGGGAACCCAATAACCCTGAAGAGGAGAGTGTAACCCTAACTTATAAGATGTTGCACGAACGTGTTTGCCGTTTTGCGAATGTATTAAAACGTAACGGGGCTAAAAAAGGCGATCGTATTTGTATTTATATGCCCATGGTACCGGAGCTCGCCATTGCCGTTTTGGCTTGTGCAAGAATTGGTGCGGTGCACTCTGTAATTTTTGGTGGATTCTCTGCTAAATCTATTGCAGATCGCATCAACGATTCGCAATGTAAAGTAGTCATCACAGCAGATGGTGCCTACCGTGGAAGTAAACAAATCCCTTTAAAAGATGTAATTGATGACGCTTTAATCGGTTGTCCAACGGTAGAAAAGTGTATCGTGCTAACGCATGTGCGTACTCCGGTTTCTATGTTAAAGGGGCGCGACGTTTGGTGGGAGGATGAAGTTAAACACGTTAACGATATTTGTGAGGCCGAAGAAATGGATGCTGAAGATATGCTTTTCATTCTTTATACTTCAGGCTCAACTGGAAAACCTAAAGGAGTAGTACATACTTGCGGTGGCTATATGGTTTATGCAGGCTATACATTTGCCAATGTTTTCAATTATCAACCGGGCGAAGTTTATTTTTGTACGGCAGATATTGGCTGGATTACCGGTCACTCTTATATCGTTTACGGTCCGCTGTCTCAAGGCGCTACCTCTGTTTTGTTCGAGGGGATTCCTACATACCCAACACCATCGCGTTTTTGGGATGTGGTGGAAAAGCATAAAGTAAATACACTTTATACCGCACCTACTGCTATTCGCTCTTTAATGAGTTATGGCGATGAACCATTGGAAGGAAAGGATTTAAGTTCCATTCGTGTTTTAGGGTCGGTGGGGGAGCCGATTAACGAAGAAGCCTGGCATTGGTTTGATGAAAAAATAGGGCATGGCAAGGCGCCGATTGTTGATACCTGGTGGCAAACGGAAACCGGAGGGATTATGATTTCACCGATAGCCACTGTTACGCCAACTAAACCGAGTTTCGCTACTTTACCTTTACCAGGAATTCAGCCGATTTTGGTGGATGAAAATGGAAAAGAAATTTTAGGAAATGATGTGATGGGTAACCTTTGTATTAAATTCCCTTGGCCGGGCATGTTAAGAACAACTTATGGCGATCATGAGCGTTGCAAGCAAACTTATTTCTCTACTTATCCGGATCTGTATTTTACCGGAGACGGATGTTTGCGTGATGCGGATGGCTATTACCGGATTACTGGTCGGGTAGATGATGTTTTAAATGTTTCAGGTCATCGAATTGGTACTGCTGAAGTAGAAAATGCCATTAACATGCACGCGGGGGTGGTAGAAAGTGCCGTGGTAGGTTATCCACATGAAGTGAAAGGACAAGGTATTTATGCGTTTGTGATCAACCCGGAGATGCATGGTGAAGCAGAATTAACCAAAAAAGATATCCTGCAAACGGTTACCAGGGTAATTGGTGCCATTGCAAAACCAGATAAAATCCTATTTGTTTCCGGCTTACCTAAAACGCGTTCCGGCAAAATTATGCGCAGGATTTTAAGAAAAATTGCCGAAGGCGATACTGCTAATTTAGGCGATACTTCTACCTTACTCGATCCAAATGTAGTGGAAGAGATCATCGAAGCGGCGAAGGCTTTGAAATAATTTAAATAGCAATTAAACAAAAAATGCTCCTGATTTCGGGAGCATTTTTTGTTTAAAGAGGCTTGTGATTAGTAGCCTGGGTTTTGCACTAAATTTTTGTTAGCATCAATTTCAATTTGAGGAATTGGAAAAACGAGGTTATTTGCATTCCATGGAATAGATCCAATATTGGTTTGAGTTCTCTTTGCATCATGTAAAGCAAAGCCTTCAAAAGCCAGTTCAAGTTTTCTTTCTGCTAAAATATCGGCTAGCGTAGCTGTTGTTGTTGTTAATCCTGCTCTGCTTCTCACCACTGCTAAATCTTGTAGAGGTGTTTGTCCACCAATTGGTGCTGCCGGTGCTAAACGTGCATTGCATTCTGCCCTGATTAAATACATTTCAGCTAATCTAACAATGGAAACATTTCCATATTGGTTGGCAAATTTCGAGCTGAACATATCTCCGTCATCATAAAATGCGTTGATTCGGTCATCCGCTGGATTGTAAGTTTGGTTTATCCAGGTTTGGGAAATAACAGCATCTCCGCGACCACCATATGTGGATGATCCATAGAATTCATTGTAACCATTAAATCCTGTTAGCGTTCTAACCTGAATGGAAAATACGTCTTCAGTGGTATTCGATCCAACAGCTGAGCCCATAACAGGAAAAGCCCCCATGAAAGAAGGAGTTAAAGTATAGTTCCCTGATGTAATTACGCGATTAGCTGCGGCACCTGCAGCAGCGTAATTTCCCATTTGTAAATACAGTCGGGCTAACATGCCTGCTGCTGCAGATTTTGTAGCGTAAAATCCATTTGTAGCGGGTAACTTAGTTTCTGCTTCTGTTAAATCAGCTATTGCCTGAGTATAAACCGCAGCCACTGTAGCCCTGTTTACATAGCTATCACCAGTTACAGCAGTGGTTGGAGTAAGTACAATGGGTACACCTAAATTAACAGTTGGCGAACCATCATTATATGCTTTGGCAAATAACCTTACCAGATCAAAGTAAACTGAACCTCTGATAAATTTAGCCTCGCCCTCCACTCTATTCCGTTTAGCGGCATCAACTTTACTAATCGCTGAAATAACATTATTGGCATCGTTAATAGCTGTATAACCATCAGCCCATATGTTATTAACAAAAGTATTGGTCTTTAGGATGGATTTATTTACTGTCTGAGTAAGCTCTTCATAGGTTCCAAACCATTGTATAGCATCTGTATTGGCTAAAAAATCAGCCATTAAGAATGGTCTTCCTCCATAAAGATTTCTGCTTCCCAATGCAGAATAGGTACCTACTAACGCTACTTCAACATCTTTAGAGGTAAGGAGGGCCTGGCTTTGTTCTATTGTATCTACGGGAGAAATATCAAGTGCTTTTTTACATGATGCCACTGAAAGTAACATTGATGCCAATAGCAAATTGTATATATATGTTTTTTTCATGTCTCTTCTTTTAAAATTATAAGCCAATGTTAATACCTAATGAAATTACACGTGGCTGAGGTGCAGAATAAAAATCTACACCCTGATTGATGTTTGAAGATTGATAATCAGCATTTACTTCCGGATCCCAGCCTTTGTAACCTGTGATAGTTGCAAGGTTTTGAGCTGTAGCATATAGCCTCAATTTACTTAATTTGATTTTGGTTAAAATTGCCGTCGGGAAAGTGTAACCAAGTGTTAAAGTTTTTAAGCGAATGTAATTTCCATCTGATATATATCTTGTGGAGTTACCAACGCCATTTCCAAGACCTAAACGAGGTTCTGGTACCATCGTAATATCTCCGGGCTTATCCCAGTATTCCATCTGGTCAACCGTTTGGTTATCATAACCGTTGGAGCCATTTGCACTCATGTACTGACCACCGGCGTTATAAATTTTGTTTCCAGAAACGCCTTGGAAAAACACGCCTAAATCAAAGTTTTTATAAGAAAAGGTATTGTTTATTCCGAAGGTATATTTCGGGTTCGGGTTGCCAGCAAATATTCTTTGCGCTTCGTTAATATTTTTTGTCGTAGTTCTGTCAACATTTCCATCAGCAAGTGTGATGTTTTTATAGTAAAGCGCATCTCCATTTGCAGCGTCTACACCTGCATATTCAGGTAAATAGAAAACACCAATGGGTTGCCCAGCAATTGCCGCATTGATTTCATTGGTGTTTAACACCTGCCCTCCAAGATCAGTGATTTTATTATTATTAATTGCTGCTGTTATTGCAGTAGACCATTTGAATTCGCCTACAAAGTTTTCTGAATTTATTCCCAATTCATATCCGGTATTCTTTAACTTGCCTAAGTTCTGGGTGATAGTGGCAAAACCGGTTGTTTGGGGTATCGGAACATTTAACAGTAAGTCAGTAGTGTTTTTTTGATAGAAATCGAAAGTACCAGTAATTCTGTTTTTCAGTATACCAAAGTCTAAGCCTAAATCAAGCTGTTTGGTCTTCTCCCAGGTTAAATCCGGGTTTGCAATTCTTGATGGAATCTGCCCCGCTGAACCGCCATAAGCACCTGTTCCACTAAATAATCCTCTGGCAGCGTAATTCCCAATTTCCGCGTTACCGGTTAAACCGTAACTGGCTCTTAATTTTAATAAACTGATGGTTTCACTCTGTTTAAGGAAATCCTCTTCAGAAGCAATCCAAGCCAAAGATCCGGCAGGGAAATATCCATATCTATGATTTTCTCCAAAGCGGGATGAGCCATCTGCTCTTACACTAAAACCAACCAAATAGCGGTCGTTGTATTTGTAATTGGCTCTAAAAAAATAAGAAAGGAAACTAAAAGCGCTTTCATTACTTGTTGCAATAACCTTTGTCGCAGCTGAACCTAATTTTATATAGGCATCACTTGGAAAATCCTGACCTTCTATAGTGCTATATTTTGTAGTAGATTTTTGGTAACTCGTTCCTAAAATAGCATCAAAACTACTCTTACCTATTGTTGTATTGTAGCTAAAGAAATTATTGGTGTTTGCATTAATTACAAAAGTAGAGATATTCTCTCCGTCTCCGTTTGATGTTCCTGTATTTCTAAAAGTCAAGGAACCATAATAGCTCTCTTCGTTTTGGTTTAAGTTATCAATAGAGAAGTCTGTACTGAATTTTAAACCTTTTGCAATGTTTACGTTCGCAAAAGCTTTTCCAATGGTACGATAAACTGTTGCTTTATAAAATGAATTGTCAATTCCGATAAATGGGTTGTAATACACCGGATAATTAGAGGCCGATCCTGGCAGGGTTCCACTAATTAAACCTGATCTTGGATCGATAAAGGGGGTAATAGGTGATAAGGCTACCGATTGTAGCGGACTTGAAAAGGCATTATCATTTGATAATCGATTGTTGATACTATTTGAAAAGTTTAAGTTAATCCCAACTTCCAGGAAATCGGTCACTTTGTTCGTTAAGTTTAATCTGCCACTATAACGTTTATAACTATTTCCTACGATGATGCCTTTTTGATCTAAAGCTTGTCCGCCCATATAGAACTTGGTTTTTTCATTGCCTCCGGTCAGGTTCAAATCATATTGTTGGGTTACCGGATTATTCTGAAATGATTCTCGTTCCCAATTAGTATTTACTTTATAGGTTTGATAATCATTATTACCTGCCGAATAACGATTAAGTCTGCCCTCCACTATTGAGCTATAATCATCAAGTGCTTCTTGCAGCGTTGCATAATCCGTTGTGTTATCAAAATCATCCTGTGCACGACCAACTCCCGCTCTTCTGATAAGTTGAACATATTGTTCTGCATTTAAAAAATCTCTGTGATTTGAAGGAGTGCTGATTCCTCCAAGGGCATTGAACTGAATAAGTGTTTTGCCGGCTTTACCCTGTTTTGTAGTGATTAAAACAACTCCATTGGATGCTCTTGCTCCATAAATAGCAGATGCAGATGCGTCTTTTAAAACTTCAATAGATTCAATGTCATTAGTATTTAAATCCGCTAAAGCACTTGTTGGAGCCGTAGTGCTGGAAAAATCTCCAGATGTAATGGGAATTCCGTCTACAATGTACAGTGGCTCGCTGCCAGCAGTTACTGAAGCTGCCCCACGTACCCGAACGGTGATTCCCTGGCCAAGTTTACCGTTTTGAGCTGAAATTTGGACACCAGCTGCTTTACCTTGCAGGGCTTGTTCAAAACTGGTTACCGGGAGGTTCTCTAAGTCTTTTGATTTCACCGAAGCGACTGACCCCGTAACGTCTCGCTTGTTCTGCGTACCATAACCCACCACTACCACATCCGAGAGGGTAGTGTTTTCTTCTTTAAGATTGGCATTAATGGAGGTGCCAGTGATAGGGATTTCTAAAGTGGTGTAACCGATGAAACTAAAAACGAGTGTTTTTGCATCATTCGGAACGTTTAATTTGTAATTACCTGCTGCATCACTTTGCGTGATGGTACCTGGTGATCCTTTTACAAACACGCTCACACCCGGAATTGGACCGGAAGTGCCAGAAGTAACTTTGCCGCTAACTACTTTGCTTTGTGCGAAAGCAAATGAAATTAATCCGAAAGTTAAAACCATACTAAGTAGTAGTTTTTTCATTAATTGTTTAGTTTAGTTAATGATAATCAGTCCTTGTTCAAGAATGACAGTTTAATTTACTCAAAAAAAACATATAAACATATAAAGAGTAAAAACTCTGTATTATTTAACATTTAATATCTATTATTTTAAGCTAGGAGTTGTTTTAAGTAGTTTTTTTATGAAAGGAATTGCGTAATAACATTACTGGTTTGAGATCAGGGGGATATCTGGAAATAAAAAGAAAGAAAATTTCATAAAAAGAAAGCAGGAAAATTCATTTTCTATTCAATTTTGTGATCAAGAATTTCTATTAAGCATATTAAAATGGAATCTGGCTAAGATCGCTTACATTTAATTTCTTTAAAATTTTAAAAATGCAACTAAACTTTTGCATCCAGTTTTGTTATTAATGATACAGTTATTGAAATAATTTTATGGAAGAACAGGCTAAGAGATTTTCTGAAAATCCAATTTTATCGCCAAAAGATTTAGTTCCAAGTCATTCAGGTTTAGAAATTGCCTGTTTGTTAAATCCTGGCGTATTCAGGTTTGAAGGTAAAGTTTGGATGTTGATCCGGGTGGCAGAACGACCGAGTCAAATAAAGGGGCTGATATCTTTTCCAGTTTTAAATGATAGTGGAATTGAGATTATCGCTATTAATGAAAATGATCCGGATTTAAAGGCCGGTGATCCCCGAATAATCACTTTTAAGGGGGCAGATTACCTCACCACGCTTTCGCATTTAAGGCTGGTTTGTAGTGACGATGGAATCCATTTCCATCAACCGGATGGATTTCCATTGTTGCAGGGCGAAGGTGAAAATGAAGCTTTCGGGATAGAGGATTGTCGGGTTGCACAAATAGAAGATACTTACTATTTAACTTACACCGCTGTTTCCGCACATGGGGTTGGGGTAGGTCTACGCACCACAAAAGACTGGAAAACTTTCGAAAAGCACGGCATGATCATCTCTCCACATAATAAGGACTGCGCCATTTTTGAAGAAAAAATTAATGGAAAATTTTATGCGTTGCACCGGCCGAGCAGTGTAGGTTTAGGTGGCAATTATATCTGGTTGGCTGAATCTCCGGACGGCATTCACTGGGGAAACCATAAATGTATCATCAAGACCCGGGAAGATAAATGGGATTGTAAACGTGTTGGTGCCGGTGCAGCACCAATTAAAACCGATCGAGGCTGGTTATCGATTTACCACGGCGCTAATCACAAGCATCAATATTGCCTGGGGGCATTTCTTATGGATTTGGATGATCCATCGAAAGTTATTGCACAAACCGATGCGCCAATTATGCGGCCAACTACTGATTATGAAATAAATGGTTTTTTTGGTGAGGTTGTATTTACCAACGGCCATGTTGTTGATGGCGATGAGTTAACCATTTATTACGGTGCCGCTGACGAATTTGTTTGCGGAGCCAGATTTTCGATTCAGGAAATTTTGAGTCTGCTGAAACCGGTTTAAACTAGCACCACAAAAAAAGCGATTCCTGTTTCCAGAAATCGCTTTTTATTTTTCGTCTCGCGTTTATCGTCTTCCACTTGCGCTAAACCTCGCTTTCAGCTTTAGTCTTTTAGCTTCGAGCTTTCATCTTTCCTTCTTTTAGTATCCGAAAATCTGCTCTAAAGTTAACTTAGTAACCGGGCCAAATTTTGCCAAATCTGCCATGTTAATTTTTTTCTCTGAAGCAACAACACAATAGCTGTATGGCTTGGTAGATAAATTATCGTGGTGAAAAGTATTGATATCAGCAAAAGTTAATGGTTTAAGGTTAGCATATTCATCAATTCTGGAGTCATGATCATAACCTAATTTTTTGTCGGCAAGGTAACTTGCAATAATACCATCTTTTGTGATGCGTGATGTTTCTAAACCATTTAAGGAATTGGTTTTTGAAAGGGCGAAAGACTTGTCGGATTCTGGCAAAGTATTTAGCAACTCATTCATTCCCGCAACTGCATCATTCATTTTATCAGCTTGCGTACCCACATAAGCTACCACCGTATTTTCTTTTTCTTTGGTATTCGGACTAGAGTATACCGCGAAAGTAGAATAAGCCAATGCTTTAGATTCGCGGATGGTTTGGAAAACAATAGAGCCCATGCCACCACCAAAATAATTATTAAATAAGCCGATTTTTGCTGAGTTTGCAGGATCATATAACCCGCCGTTTCTTACCCAACGAATTTCAGCCTGCACCATATCATAATCCGCGAAATACACCTTGTTTGAATCTGTTTTAGTGTAGACAAATTTCTTCATCGGTGCTATCGGAGTAAACTCGCTGGCTAAACGATGAACTTTAACAATATCATCAGATAAAGCTGTTATGTTTTTAGGGCCATAATAGGTGATGGTGTGTTGGTAATTGGTTAAGTTATGCAACAGGTAAATTAAATCAGATGATTTCATGTTTTTGATCTCATCGTTCGTTAAGCCATAATTGAATGGGTTATCTGTGCCATATTGGGCATAACTCATCAAACCACCTAAAATAGATGACTTATTTAATTTCGCATTTTCTCTCGATTTTAAAATCCTGCCTTTCAAATCTTCCAGCGCCTTTTCATTAGGCTTACAGTTGGCCAATACGTCTTCTACCAGAGCCAGCGCTTTATCAAAGTTTTCCTGTAATCCTGAAACAGCTATTGTGGTTACATCGTTTCCTACATTTACGCTATAGCTGCAAGCGATGTTATAAAAAGCTTTGCTGATATCTTCCGCAGAATATTTATCAGTACTTAAAAAAGCAAGATATTGAGCGGCGTAAGGTAAAAGTTTGTAATTGTAAGAACCCATTTCAAAACGGTAGCTCATGCGGAAAATTCCATTCTCATTATTTTGAACGGAGATTACATCGGCGATGCCAGCCTTGCCAAAATTAAGATCTTTGGTATAATCTAGGAACTTAGGTGCAATCGGTTTTACCGGTGCAGCAATAACAGTTCTTGTAAATGGAGAAACTTCGTTGGTGTTGGTTTTAACGGCCGTAATAATTGGTTTTTCAACTTTTAGGATGCTTTTATCTTCACCTTTATGTTTGAAAACAGAAACATAATTATTAATGAAGAATTTGTTGGCAAAATCTACAATTTCTTTTTTCGTTACCTTACCCATGGCATCGGTTGAGGACAGCATTTTATCCCATTCATTTCCGCGGTTTTGAATAAAAGCCGTCATGGTATAATCTGCACGTACATCATTGTTGTCGAAACCCTGTAATTCTCCTAATTTAATATTCGCTACAGTTGCTTTAATCAGGCTTTCATCAAACTCACCTTTTTTAAGTAAATCAACCTGTTCTAATAATAATTTTTGCGCTTCTTCTAAGCTTTGTCCGGCTTTAGGCGAACCAGATAGAATGAAAATTCCGTAATCTTTCATCTGGTTGTAACCTGCATTTGCACGTAACATTTTTTGTTGCTTGTTGATGTTAATATCCATCAAACCTGCTTTGCCGTTAGATAAAATGCTTCCAATTAAATCCAATAATAAGCTTTGACGGGAATTTTGTGCAAAACCACGGTAGGCTACATATAAATTTTCTGCACTCGGACCATAAATATCAACCTTTTGTACCTGAGTAAGTGGTTTTTCTGCCGCTGGATTATACAGCGCTAATGGTTTGGAAACCATGTATGAAAAATCCTTGTCCACTTTTTTAATAAGGTCGTCGTAATTAATATCGCCAGACATAATCAAAGCCATATTGTTTGGTACATAATATTTGTTGTAATATTTCCTGATTTCTACCAGAGAAGGGTTTTTAAGGTGTTCTATTGTACCGATTGTAGTTTGCTGACCATAATTGTGTGTAGGGAATAATGCATTAAGCATTTTCTCATACATTTTGCGGCCATCGTTATCCATACCAATGTTTTTTTCTTCGTACACGGCTTCCAGTTCGGTATGGAAAATCCGGAACACCGGTGAGCGGAAACGTTCTGCCTGAACCGATAAGAATTTATCAATGGCATTTGATGGAAGATCTTCTTCATAAACGGTTTCTTCAACAGAAGTATGTGCATTTGTTGAACTGCTACCGATTGATTTCATCATTTTATCGTACTCATTTGCAATAGAATAATTTGAGGCTTCCCCTGAAGTTTTATCAATCTCAGCATAAATTTCCTTCCGTTTTAGGGGGTCGGTTGTTTTAATATACGTTTCGTAAAGTGCTTCAATTTTATCTAGTAGTGGCTTTTCTTTTGCATAGTTTAATGTTCCGAATTTATCCGTTCCCTTAAACAACAAATGCTCTAAATAATGTGCTAAACCCGTATTGGTTCGTGGGTCGGTATTACTTCCTGCCCTTACCGCCATTTTATATACAATATTTGGCTCTTTGTTATTTTGAGATAAAATAACTGTTAAGCCATTTTTTAGCGTATAAAAACGGGTTTTTGTAGGGTCGTTTGTTACGAATTTGTAGCTATAGCCACCAGAGGATCCTGTTTTCCATTGATAGGTATTTTGTGCCTGTGCAACTGTACCCGCAATTAGAAAACAAGCTAAAGTAAATAGTTTGATTTTCATTGATTTGTTTTTGGTTTATAAATGAAGTGCATTTCCACAAGCGTAATGCTGAGATATCAGCCTCATTTCTACCCAAATATATATGCTTTCTGTTATCGAATGAAATGCTTTTTACAAAACGGAAATAAACGAGGCAGATTTAATGAAAATAAGATATTAAACCAGGGTATATTGTGCCTTGAAATTAATAATCCGTATTTTTGTACATATGACAAAGCAAAGTTCTAAACCTAATATTTTAGTAGTCAATGATGATGGAATTACAGCCACTGGTATTAAAAACCTGATGGAGGTAATGCAGGAAATCGGCAATGTAGTAGTAGTGGCTCCGGATAGTCCGCAAAGCGGGATGGGCCATGCCATTACCATAGGTAAGCCTATCCGTTTTGATAAGGTTGTACTGTATGAGGGCGTGGAAATGTACAAGTGCAGTGGTACACCAGTAGATTGTGTGAAAATTGCTGTGAATAAAATTTTTAAAGGTAAAAAGCCAGATTTATGTGTTTCTGGTATTAACCATGGATTAAATAATTCAATCAATGTGCTTTATTCCGGCACCATGTCTGCTGCGGTGGAAGGCGCAATTGAAAAAATGCCATCTATCGGGTTTTCGATGGATGATTTTGCAGCTGATGCTGATTTTAGCCATACCAAAAAATACATTAAAAACATCTGCGAAGAGGTGCTGGCCAATGGCTTACCAACAGGAACCTTGTTAAATGTTAATTTTCCTAAAGGTGGAAATTTAAAAGGAATTAAAATCTGTCGTCAGGCTAATGCCAAATGGATGGAAGAGTTCGATGAGCGGACAGATCCCTATAACCGTCCGTATTATTGGTTAACAGGCGTTTTTGAAAACTTCGATCACGGAGAAGATACTGATGTTTGGGCGCTTGAACATGGTTATGTTTCTATTGTTCCGGTACAGTTTGATTTAACTGCGCATCATGCTATTCAAACCTTAAGCAGCTGGAATTTTGATGCCAATGGTATAGGAAAGGCAGATAAAGCGAATAAGGTTTCTGCGCCAGACGGAATCAATTTAGGATAAAAAAAATGCAGGATCGCTTAAGGAAGCTAAATAATTCCGTGTGGATTGGTCTGTGGATCGGTTTATTATCCCCGGCTACGCTATGTGCTATCGCCTGGTTTATTATTCATCATGTTGCATCACTGGCAAAGGCAGATTTATTATATATCGGTGGAATTGCCGTGAATGCTTACATTATGCAGTATTTCTTTAAATTCAATAAAGAAAATATTGGAAGGGGTATTTTAGCCGCTACTTTTCTTTGTGCACTTATTTTCTTCGCTTATAAAGTTTTTTGAGAAACAGAATAGGGAATAGGAAGTAGAAAATAGGGAATGGAAAGCAGGGGATGGAAAGCAGGAAATAGAAAACAGGAAATAGAAAATAAAAATGTATAAAGTCAATACATATTACTTAAAACTTATTACGTAAGACTTACCACTCACTACTCAATACTAGAACATGAAATATTACCTCGTAGCAGGAGAAGCCTCCGGCGATTTACACGGTGCAAATTTAATGAAGGCTTTGAAAGCTGAAGATGGTAGTGCTGTTTTCAGGTATTTTGGTGGTGATAAAATGCAGGCTGAAGGCGGAGAACTCGTAAAACACTATGCTGAAATGGCTTTTATGGGATTTACGGAAGTGGTTTTGAATTTAAGAACGATTTTTAAAAATTTAAAAGCTTGCAAAGCTGATATCCTGAATTGGAAACCAGACGTTTTGATCTTGATTGATTTTCCTGGTTTCAACCTGAAGATTGCCGAATTTGCGAAAGCGAATGGCATAAAGGTCTGTTATTATATTTCGCCAAAAGTGTGGGCCTGGAACCGGAAACGGGTGCTCAAAATCAAAAAGGTGGTCGATCATATGTTTTGTATCCTGCCATTTGAAGTAGATTTTTACCGTGAATGGGGAATGAAGGTTGATTATGTGGGCAATCCTTTGTTAGATGAAATTGCACAATTCAATCCAGATGCAAATTTCAGAGCGAATAATAATCTTGGTGATCAAAAAATCATTGCTTTGCTTCCGGGGAGCAGAAAGCAGGAAATTGAACGATTGTTGCCGGTAATGCTGAGTATCACTGATAATTATCCGGATTATGCTTTTGTAATCGCCGCTGCACCTACTTTTTCTGAGAGTTATTACCATCAGTTCACAGGCACAAAAAAAGTTCAACTTCTTTTTAATAATACCTATAATCTGCTGAATGTAGCGCATGCGGCCCTTGTAGCATCTGGTACAGCTACGCTGGAAACTGCTTTATTTAAGCTTCCGCAAGTGGTCGTTTATAAAGGGGGGGCAATCTCCATTGCTATTGCCAGAATGCTGGTTAAAATAAGGTTCATCTCCCTTGTTAATCTCATCGTAGACAAAAGAATTGTAACCGAACTGATTCAGGAAGATTGTAATCCTGTTAGTGTAAATACTGAATTGAATATAATTCTGAAGGGAGAGGGCAGATCAGCAATGCTTAATCATTACGACGAGCTTTTAGGCTTAATGGGAAAACCCGGCGCATCTGCAAAAACAGCCGGTTTGATTTTGTCGTACCTCAAATAGTAGAACTTTTCCGCTTCACGTTATCGCATAAATGACTAGTCATTCTGCATGTTTCTTTCTACGTTAATGACTAAAACGTTTTTGTAACGTTTTTTTTACTTGCTAAATCGTTTTAATAGCTGATTATTTTTTCTAATATTGAGCTAGTTAATCGGAAAAACTAGCTAACTAACCAAATTACTTTAACCAAATGAATCAATTTGTATTTGCGAATAGCAGACTATTCTGCCATGAAAGCGAGTGATTCATTCATGATCAGCCAATTCATATCAAAACATAAATAATAGCTAATGAAAATTAATTTACTCAAACTCACTGGGATCTCTGCAATTGTTTTGTCGAGTTTTCCGGCGCTTTCGGCTGAATCTGACCGAAAAGATTTCGATGGCCTTCTCGAGGTTGAAGTTCCCTGGCACAAAGCAAGTGTGCGGAAGGTAATTACCGGGAAAGTTGTGGATGAAAAAAATCTGGGTGTTCCGGGTGTCGGGGTTAAGAATATTACCTCCGGACAAGGTACGGTAACAGATGCCAACGGGCAGTTTAAAATTGAAGCAAACGAAAATGAGGTCATCCGGTTTACATTCCTCGGTTATCAAACACAGAACGTAACTGTTGGTGCTGAAACTAATCTAAATATCAAGCTAGCTGTAGCATCTGATACGAAATTGGATGATGTAGTCGTTGTGGGGTATGGTACACGTAGTCAGCGTGAATTAACTTCTGCCATTACCAAAGTTGATACTTCGCAATTCAGGCAGAGTGGAGCGAGAAATGCTTTGGATTTATTACAAGGTAAGGTGGCTGGTTTACAAATTTCCAGAAATAGTTCCAATCCTAATTCTGGTGTAGCTATTCAACTCCGAGGCGTAACTTCTATCTCTGGATCACTTTCTCCACTCATTGTTATCGATGGCATTCCTGGTGGTAACTTAGATTTACTTCAACAAGATGATATAGAGTCTTTTACTGTTTTAAAAGATGGATCGGCAGCAGCAATTTATGGTACACGTGCCAATGCCGGTGTTATCCTGGTAACTACTAAAAAAGGACGTAAAGGTCCTTCTCAATTTAATTATAATGGCTATCTCAGACATGAAACATTGTATGAACGCCCTGATTTTATGAATGCAACCCAATTCAGGGAAAAATTAGCAAGTGGACAATATAAAGCTCAGGATTTTGGAGGTGACTTTGATTATTTTAATGAATTAATTAATGAAGACAATCTCACCAATTACCAAAATCTTTCTGTAGCTGGTGGTGGGGATAAATCTACCTATCGTGCCTCATTTACTTATAATAAGTTAGATGGTTTCTCAAAGGCAAACACTAGGGAGCAATATCAGTTTAGAATGAGCCTAACGCAAAAGGGTTTCAAAGATAAAGTTTCTGCCATGTTTAATATTGCATCCAACATCAATAATGCTAACTTATTAGGTGGCGGAGGTTGGGAACCTGTGTTAATTAAAAACCCTACAGAATCATACTACAATCCTGATGGCTCTTATTTGTTTACAAGGAACATCACTAATGAGATTGCTCGTTTAGAACAAGAAAAGAACAAAAGAAGTCAGCAAACCTACTCGGTAGATGGAAAGATCGATATTGATATCATAAAAGATTTGAAAGCCTCTGCATTTGTAGCTTACCAAAGAAACCAATTTATTGATAATCAATACCGCGCAATCGGCAGTCAGAATTCTGTTGAAAATGGCGATTCTCCAGGTGGTGGTTATGCTTACAAAGGCACGCGATTGGAACAAAATTTCAATTTTGAACCTACCATAGAATACAGCAAAATGATCAATGATAAACACCGTTTAACCGGAATGGTGGGATATTCTTATCGTTATGAAGTAAATGAGGAATTTAGTGCAAACAACCGCGGATATACTAACGATCTTTTCGAAGAAAATAACCTGGGTTCAGTACCTGTTGGTATTAATAGAATTGGTATCGGAAGTTTTAAAGATGATAATACCTTAATTGGATTGTTCGGTCGTGTACACTATACATTCGATGGTAAAGTGAACGTTGAAGCGGTATTAAGGAGAGAGGGTTCTTCAAGATTTGGACGAAACAACAAGTGGGCTAGTTTCCCTGCTCTATCTGCTTCATGGGAAATCACCCGCGAGAAATTTATGGAAAACACCAAATGGCTTAACTTCTTGAAGCTAAGAGCTGGCTACGGAGAAACAGGTAACTCTGGTTTCGCAAATTATGCATCGCTGGTTACTTTGAGTACTGGTAATCTTTACCCTTTCCCAGGTGGTACCTGGTTACAAACGTATGGCCCATCACGTAACCCAAATCCTGATTTAAGATGGGAACGCAAACGTGAATATAATTTGGGAATAGACTTTGGAATGCTGGATAACAGACTCAGTGGTTCCTTAGAGGTATTTAAACGTAATACTGTTGATTTACTTTATACTTATACTTCCCCTCAACCGCCGTTTGTTCAAGGTTCAATTTATACAAATGTAGGTACTATTTCAGCTAAAGGGATAGAGCTTTCCTTAAGCTATGCAGCAATTAAAGGAAACGACTTCACCTGGAATGTTGATTTTGCAGGAAGCACCATCGATAATAAGTTAGAAACTTTTTCAAATGACATCTATAAAAGAGATATGGTGGAGTTTGGTAGTATTGGTGGGGCAGGAGCTCTTGGAAATGCATTCCGTACTTATGAAGGCCGTAACATAGGCGAGTTTTGGGGTAAGCGTTTTGCGGGCTTCACACCCGAAGGTAAATGGTTATTCTATAACCGAGCAGGCCAGGCAGTCCCTAATGCTCAGATCAACACTTCTCCTTTTAGAGATCAGACTGATCTTCAGCCAATCGGTAATGCGATTCCGAAGTATTATCTTTCCTTGGGAAACACCTTTACTTACAAACAGTTTGACTTAAGAATATTCTTAAGAAGTAAGTTGGGCTTTGATGCACTTAACACTGTTGCCTTATCTTATGGGAATAAATTTGGAACTCAGGGGAATTTGTTAAATAGTGCTTTTACCAAATACGCAGAAATTAACGACACCTATATGTACTCTGATTACTATGTCGAAAATGCAAGTTTTCTAAAACTTGACGAGGTAACGCTTGGGTACACATTTAAATTTAAAGATAAAGCTTTCAGAAGCTTACGCGTTTATGCGGTAGGACAAAACCTGGCTTTAATAACAGGTTATTCAGGCAATGATCCTGATACCATTCAGGATGTAGGTTTAGGAAATGAAATCAATGGACGCAGTTTAGGTATTGATGTCAGAAGTCCTTACCCAACCACAAGAAGTTTTGTTTTCGGTGTTAATTTTGGATTTTAATAATAAAAGAAATGAGAACATTTAAAAAAGTCATTCTCTCGGCGATAGTAGCTTCACCAATACTATTTAATGCATGTACTAAGCTAGATGAGAATGTATACAGTCAATTAATTACAGATAATTATTACAATAATAAAAACGAAGTGCTATCTGCTGTGCTACGACCTTATACTCATGCCAACGCTTGGGCAACTCCTTCTGGGCAGGATGGATGGTGGAGGCCTTCTGAGCTTTCTGGCGATCAGCTGGCGTGGCCAACAAAAGGGCGCCATGGTGAAGACGGTGGAAAATGGAAACGCTTGCACTACCACACCTGGTTGGTAGATGATGGGCCGTTAAACAGTGCATGGGGTTTGATGTTCGGTGGTGTTGGTTATTGTAATGATCCAATTGAGAATTTAGAAAAACGCAGTCTATCACAAATGGGAGTAACCCAGGTAGAAAAAGACGCTTATATTTCTGAATTAAAACTGTTAAGGGCGTATCATTACCTTAAATTAATGGATCTGTTCGGCAATATTCCGATTGTTACTCAGATTGGAATACCAGCAAAGCCCGAAACCAGGCCGCGTGCAGAAGTTTTTGCCTTTATCGAGAAGGAAATCAAAGATAATATTGATAAAGCTCCAAAACTTTCGAAAAACATGCTTGGACGTATGACGCAAGCTGGTGGATATGCCATGTTGGTAGAACTTTATTTAAATGCCGAAGTTTGGACAGGTACTGCACGCTGGGATGATTGTATTGCTGCAGCTAATAAATTGATTAACAACGAAGGCGGTGGTCAGAATGGTCCAATGGCATTGGATCCGAACATTACTGATCAATTTAAAACGACTAACGATCTATCGAAAGAAGTTATTTTTGCAATTGCTTACGAGTTTAGAATTGCGAATTCGCAACCCTCATGGACCGGTGACTTCTTCCATTTTCAGCAAGACAGAATATATGGTGGATCTAGAAATGGAAATAATGGCGTGGTGATGGTTCCAGGTAATTATACTAAATATAGCAACGATGACTTGAGAAAAAGTACCTGGTTATTACAGGGTCCACAGTTTCGTTTTGATAATGGTGCTCCAGCTCTTGCATCAGGTGGTAATGAATATGATGGTCAGCAAATTAATTTCGTTGATGAGATTCGTCGTGCCAGAGCAAATTCAACTGTTTCAAACATGAGCGAAGGTGAAGAGAACAGTGGCGTGCGCTTTAACAAATATAAATTGGGTAACAACGTGGCTGGTATCGTAAATGGCAATCCTGTTGGTATCGATTTAAATTACAATTGTACTGATTGGAATTTGTATCGCCTTACCTGGATCTATTTTGCAAAAGCAGAAGCCATTATGCGTAAAAATGGTGGGGCTGCAAATGCAGAGGCTGTACAATTAATTAACGACTGCAAGAAACGTGCGTTCACAGAAGCTACCTGGCCAGCAAACCAGTATACCACAGCCACTTTAACGCTTGATGAATTATTAAACGAAAGAGGACGTGAGTTTGTATTTGAAGGTTTTAGACGTGACGATTTAATTCGTTTCGGGAAATTCCACACCGCTACATGGTGGGATCATACACCATCAGCACCGTTCAGACAGCTGTTTCCAATTCCTTTAATTCAAAGAACCTTAAACGAGAATTTAGCCCAGAACCCTGGCTATTAATTAACAGTAGGCACCAAATTTGCACTGCCCCCAAAAAGTTACACACTTATTGGGGGCATTTTTACATTCAGGGTTGAAAATTAATACAATTCCTTTGTTCAATTCAATCAATCTTCATGATTATGCATTATATTCGCCAAACCAGGCTAATTTTAGTTGTTTAGCCTGCAATTCACCTGGTAAAAATATGCTCCTATAAATGAAAAGCCTTTCTATAAAAGATATTGCCGTCAAAGCTGGCGTATCCATCACTACAGTTTCTTTTATTATTAATGGTAAAGCCAGAGATAAATCAATCAGCGAAGCCGTAATTAAAAAAGTAGAGAAAATTATTGTAGAGAGCGGCTATAAACCAAATCAGATTGCCAGAAGTTTAAGAACTGGTAACTCAAACATTATCGGATTAATTGTGGAAGATATTTCCAATTCATTCTTCTCACGGATAGCCAGATTAATTGAAGATAAGGCTTATAAAAAAGGGTATAAAATTATTTATTCCAGCACGGAAAACCGTATTGAAAAAGCGAAAGAACTGATTAATATGTTTAAGTCGAGAAAGGTTGATGGTTATATCATTTCCCCTATAAAAGGTCTGGAAGAAGATATTCAACAGTTAATGGCTGATAATAAACCTGTTATTTTGTTCGACAGGAACCTACCGGATTTGGATACCAATTATGTTGGTGCAGATCATTTTAAAGCCACTTACCATTCTATTGAGCATTTTATAAAACAAGGGAAAAAGAAAATCTCCCTGATCACCATCGATATCGATGTGCAGCAAATTACAGAACGTTTGGCCGCTTATAAAAAAGCGCTGACTGATTACGACATTCCTTATGACGAAAAACTGGTATTAAAGGTTCATTTCAATCAGAATGAAAATGAAACAATGGTCCAAATGGCAAAACTTTTCCAAACAGAAGAAATAGATGCGGTGCTCTTTGCCACAAATTATTTAGCCATAAGCGGACTCAAAGTATTAAAGCAAACCGGCAAAAAAATTGGTGATGATTTCAGTGTAATTGCCTATGATGATCATGAAGTATTTGAGCTTCATACCCCGGGGATTTCCGCTGTACAACAACCACTTGAAGAGATTGCCGAAACAGTAATTCAGCTGATCCTAAGTCAGCTTTCTTCTAAAACAAAGCTCGATAACGAGCACATCATATTACCCGCTAAACTGATCGAAAGATAATTTCTTATTCAGTAATGTAATTGTTACTACAAGGCGTTGTAATTGTTGCAGCTACTCTCTATTATTGAAAAAGGTAAAACGTTTTATGTATAATTGCTTTTTCATTCTGAAAATGTGCATTTCTATTCAAATGCTGTTCAGTAAATAAATGCAAATCTTCGTTTTGGTATGCCTGATCGTTATAAATAAAAACTAACCAAAAATAATTATGAAAAACCTTTATGCACTGGCTGTTTTATTGGTATACAGTATGTGTACCATCGCGCAAGATAAAGCGCCGGCCTATCCCTTAATTACGCACGACACTTATTTAAGCATCTGGTCTTTTGGAGATGGCTTAAACCAATCTACCACCAAACACTGGACCGGTAAGGAACATTCCCTTAATGGAATTATAAAGGTAGACAACCATTTTTACAGGTTTTTAGGAGCTGATAGTAAAAGTTATAAAACGGTTTTGGCAGCAGCTGATGAAGAGCATTATCACGCCAGTTACAGTACTAAAAAGCCGGCAGAAGGATGGAAAAGTCTAAATTTTAATCAGGCTTCCTGGATGACTGGCAAAGCACCTTTTGGTGATGATCAGATGGCCAAAACAAAATGGGATACAGACGAGATTTTTTACCGGAGAAAATTTTCTATTGCTAAAAAGTCAGCGGCAAAAAAGTATTTAAAGCTTAGCCATGATGATAATGTGGTGGTTTACCTCAATGATCAATTAATTTACAAAAAGGAAGGTTGGGTACACGAGTATATTTATATTCCAATTCCAGATGATGTTTTGAAGGCAGGAGACAACATTTTAGCCATCAATTGTAAAAATACAGCTGGCGGCAGGTTCCTCGATGCGGGTATTGTAGAAGAAATTCCTATGGCTGCAAATGTGATCAATGCCACGCAAACTAATGTATCAGTTAATGCCACCAATACTTCTTATAACTTTACTGCTGGTGGTGTGAATATAAAGCTAACCTTTACATCACCTTTGCTCTTAAACGATGTGAATTTGACTGCGAGACCCATCAGCTATATTACTTACGCGGTAAAATCTGCAGATGCCAAAGCACATCAGGTAGATGTTTATTTTGGTGCCTCCTCGGATCTCGCTGTAAATACCCCGAACCAACCTGTTTCGGTTTGGAAGAATACTAAAAACGACCTTTTCATTTTAAAGGCCGGAACGGTAGAACAACCTGTTTTGCAAAAGAAGAATGATGATTTAAGGATTGATTGGGGTTACCTCTACATCGCGGTGCCAGCTGAATTTAATGCTGTGCAGTTTATTGGTAAGCAGGGTGATAACATCAATGCGTTTAAATTGGGGAAATATCCACAGGCGCCACAGGCGATAAATGTAAAGACTCAGGATTTAGGCACTGTAATTCCGTTTGGAAAAGTCACCTCAAAATTGATTGAAAAATATATCATGTTGGGTTATGACGACTTGAAGTCGGTAGAGTACTTTGGCGATCAGCTATCACCGATCTGGAAAAAATCTGCAGCCGCAAGTTTTGAAGATCAATTAGCTGCCGCTCATGCTGAATATTCAGCACTGCAGGCTAAAACAAAGGTATTCGATGCAAAGCTTGTTGCAGATGCCACAAAGGTTGGAGGTAAAAAATACGCAGATCTATGTAAACTTGCCTACCGCCAAAGTATTGCAGCACATAAAATTGTTTATGCTCCACATGGCGATCTGCTCTTTTTATCAAAAGAAAATTTTAGCGGAGGTTTTATTAATACAGTTGATGTAACTTATCCATCGGCACCACAGTATTTGCTTTATAATCCCGAATTATTAAAAGGAATGTTAAATGGAATTTTTTATTATTCGGAGAGCGGCAAATGGAAAAAACCTTATCCCGCTCACGATATAGGTACTTATCCGGTTGCGAATGGACAAATCTATGGAGAAGACATGCCAGTAGAAGAAGCTGGAAACATGCTTATTTTAGCCGCGGCCATCACCCGGGCAGATGGCAATACCGTTTATGCTGCTAAACATTGGGATATAATGTCTGTATGGGCGGATTATCTGCTGAAGGAAGGGTTTGATCCGACTAACCAGTTATGCACCGACGATTTCGCAGGGCATCTGGCCAGAAATGCCAATTTATCTGTAAAGGCTATTGTTGGCTTGGGAGCTTACGCACAAATGGCAGAATTATCAGGTAAAAAGGAAACCGCCACAAAGTATAGAAATGCAGCTTTAGAAATGGCTAAAAACTGGCAAAAACTTGCCGATGGCGGTGATCACTTCGCCCTGACTTTTAATGATAAAAATACCTGGAGTCAAAAATATAACCTGGTTTGGGATAAGCTTTTGAAATTGAATCTTTTTCCTGAAGCGGTGTATAAAAAGGAAATAGATTATTATTTAACTAAACAGAATGAATTTGGCTTGCCATTGGATAGCCGGAAGGATTATACAAAATCTGACTGGATTGTGTGGACTGCAACCCTTGCTGACAACCAGGTAGATTTTGAAAAATTTATCAACCCTGTGCATAAATTTGCTACAGAAACATCAAGCAAAGTACCGTTAACAGATTGGCATGAAACCAAAACCGGGGTGAAAACTGGTTTCCAGGCGAGAAGTGTTGTCGGGGGGTATTTTATAAAAATGCTGGCAGATCAGTGGAACATCAAATAAGTGAAATTTTTATCCAGAATAAAGGCAGGATTTTGCAGCAAAGCAGGCTGATCAATTTAATGAATACGATAGGCGCCAACATTCCCGTTATATTAAGAATGGGTAGCTGATCGATCAGAATCGTGAATAAATAATAACTCATTAGCTTTGATCTCACATGTATCGGCCTAATTAATGTCTGATTTGACTAGCGTAAAATTAATATAGAAATAAGAAATAGAATGGAAAAGCCTGTAGCATTGGGTGTGGATATCGGCGGCTCGCATATTACAGCCGCATTGGTAGATTTAGAAACAAGAACACTGATTGATGACTCAATCAAACGTAGCCCTGTAAATTCGCAGGAGAGTAAAGAAGATATATTATCAGCCTGGTGCAAGATCATCGATCAATCGTTTAGCAATATTAAAGATGGAAATCGGAATATAGGCATCGCTATGCCGGGTCCTTTTAATTACGAGCAAGGCATCTCGCTGATTAAGGATCAGGATAAATTTAAATCGCTGTACCAGGTAAATGTGAAAGAGGAATTGTCAAGCAGACTGGAAATTCCCCTAGAAAACATCCATTTTATAAATGATGCAGCTGGCTTTTTACAAGGTGAAGTTTTTGCTGGTGCGGCCAAAGGCAACGCGAACGTATTGGGTTTAACACTGGGAACCGGTTTAGGGTCTTCTTTAAGTTTAAAGTTAAAGGCTATAGATGCAGATTTATGGAATTCTCCATTTTTGGAAGGCATTGCCGAAGATTACCTTTCTACAAGGTGGTTTGTGAAGCGGTACAAACAATTAAGCGGAACAGAAATACCCGGGGTAAAAGAGCTGGTCGAAATTGTAGATAAAGATCATTTAGCTACCAGGGTATTTATGGAATTTGGATACAATCTGGCACAATTTCTAATTCCGGTTATCAATAAACATAGGATAGATACCGTGGTTATCGGGGGTAATATTTCCCAGGCCTTTAGCGCTTTTGCACCCGAACTGATTGCCACTTTAAAGGGTAATGATATAGATGCAAGCATCAAAATCTCACAACTTAAGGAACATGCAACTTTAATTGGTGCAGCAAGCTGTTGCGATGTAAGTTTGAGCTAAGTATATTTCTCATTGTCAACAAAATAAAGAGATTGTTTTACAGCATTTTAATTATTAATAGGACCCGATAATTTTTCCTAAAAAAATCTTTTTTATTAGAGAATAATCTTATTATTGTAATGATTTAAAACGTTTTAGTATATTTAATTGGGAGCCAGCGGAAATGCTGATTTTCACCTTAGAAGCCTGCCTGGATAGCAGGCTTTTTTAGAACGCAAATGCTAAAACGTTTTAGCGTTTATTTTACGGCTTTACCAATAACTATAATCACTATAAAAACTCAAACAAGATACTTGCTCCCAATACAATGATTAAACATTTCTTTACAATAGCAGCAATAGTGCTCATTTCATTTTCTTCATTTGCTCAATCCAAAGGCTACCAGGTTACCATTAAAGATGATCAGCAGGTCATTTATCAAAAAACAAAGGATAAACTGTCAGCCGCATTTTACAATGTTTATCCCTGGTTTGCATCAGCAGATGGTTACCGGACCAAAAGAAGCGCAGAATTAACTTTCAACAGCAATGCAACAACAGACATTAAAGCTAAAGCCGGCGAAATAATCGTGAACAGCGATTGGGTAAAAAGAAAGTCTCAAAAGAAAATTGAAAAGCAGTTGCGGAGTGCATTTACCAAAAACTGGTCGAGCTTTTCCACACAAAGAAAGAAAGGTTATAAACTTACTTTTATCAGTAAAGATTCACTTCTTGATCCGTTGTTAAGGCAAAAACTAATCGATACTTATTTTGAAATTTATCCCACACTGGTGAAAACATTTAATGATAAATCGACACACGATGTGCTGTTCGTAGTGGATACCGCGTATAAAGCAGTAGCAGAAGCGAGCGGAAATCGAATTTTATTTAGCGCAGGCTATTTAAAAGCACATCCTACAGATATAGACGTAGTTACCCATGAAACCATGCACATTGTTCAGGGCTATGGTTACAGCGCTGGTCCGGTTTGGTTAACTGAAGGTATTGCAGATTACGTTCGCTATCAATATGGGGTAGATAATGTAGGCTCTAAATGGAGCTTGCCAGCATTTAATGCAAAACAAAATTACAAAAACAGCTATCGGATTACCGCCAGATTTTTCGGCTGGCTGGAACAAAACGTAAAACCCGGCTTAGTTGAAACGCTTGATCAGCAGTTGCGCACACATCAATACACTGAACAAAGCTGGCAGGGTTTAACAGGAAAATCCATTGATCAGCTGTGGGAAGAATACTCCAAAAATCCAGACCAGGTCAAATTGAAATATAGCAGTAAAGCAGAGAAAAGTTAAATTAGCTTTGATCAATAAACATACACTCCTTGTTTTAAAAGCAAAATTTGGGTATTTATCATATGTTGAGTAATATTTTTGAGTCATTACTAAAACGTTTTACATATTATCTTTATTTTGCGTTATTGTACGCTAACCAAAAAAAAATAAAACAATAAATGAAAAAAATACCCCTGATAACTTCGTTAGCTTTCCTCGCTATATTACCTTTATCAAAACTTCAGGCGCAGGAGACTATTAAGAAGAATGGTTATACATTATCCTTCGAAAGCAATTATACTGCTTTAGATCCAAAGTTGAAAAAAAGATTGATTGAAACTTTTTTTGTCGTTTATCCAAAGCTAGCAAAAGAATACAATCCGAAAACGTTAAAGTCGGTTAAGTTTTCTGTTGATACGGCTTACAAAGGCGTTGCAGCAACATCAGATGGCAAAGTAACTTACAGCTCGATCTGGATGGATAAACATCCTGAAGATATTGATGTGGTTACGCACGAAGTGATGCACATTGTTCAGGATTACGGCAGGAGTGTAGGCCCGGGCTGGCTAACCGAAGGAATTGCAGATTATGCGCGTTATAAATTTGGCGTTGATAATGCCGGCGCGAAGTGGATTTTGCCTGCTTTAAAACCAGAACATAGCTATAAAAACAGTTATAGAATTACAGCGAGGTTTTTCGCCTGGATAGAAAAAAATGTAAAATCAGGTACCATAAGAGCTGTTGATGCATCGCTGAGAGATCATACCTACCAACCAGAAATCTGGGTTAAATTAACTGGGAAAGATTTAGACGGACTTTGGGCAGATTACGTAAAAAAACCGGAGCTTTAATTTTCAAAACACACAATAATACCATAAGAATGAAAAAACTATTTGTTGCTTTACTCAGCTTCGTTGCCTCTGCCAGCTTTGCGCAAACGGTAGGCAAAATTACAGATCCGGTAGACTGGATTAATCCCCTGATGGGCACACAGTCCAAGCCCAGTTTATCAAACGGAAATACTTATCCAGCTATTGGTTTGCCATGGGGGATGAACATGTGGACCCCACAAACCGGAAAAATGGGCGATGGATGGGCTTATACTTATGATGCTGATAAAATTCGCGGTTTTAAACAAACCCATCAGCCTTCCCCATGGATGAATGATTATGCTGCTTTCTCCATTATGCCAGTTACAGGTAAGTTAAGATTTGCAGAAGATGAACGCGCCAGTTGGTTTAGCCACAAGGCAGAGGTATCAAAACCTTATTATTATAGTGTTTATTTAGCAGATGCTGATGTAACCACCGAAATTACACCTACTGAAAGAGCGGCACAGTTTAGATTTACTTTCCCTAAAACGGATAGTTCTTATGTTGTGGTAGATGCTTTAAACAAGGGTTCGTACATTAAAATCATTCCTGCTGAACGTAAAATTATTGGCTATACCACAAGGTACGCACGTGGTCCGCTTCCAAAGAACTTCAAAAATTACTTTGTTATTTATTTCAATAAAGATTTTAAACTGGCTAAAACCTGGAGTGGTAACAAGCTTAAAGATGATGAGCTTGAATTAGAAAGCGATCATAGTGGTGCCATTATTGGTTTCAAGACTACAAAAGGAGAACAAGTTACTGCAAAGGTAGCCTCATCTTTTATCAGTTTTGAACAGGCTGATATCAATTTGAAAAGAGAGTTAGCCAACGATGGTTTTGATGCCACAAAGGCAAAGGGCAGAGCCATCTGGAACAAAACGCTGAATAAAATTGCGGTAGAAGGTGGTACAATTGATCAAACCCGTACTTTCTATTCTTGCTTATACCGTACTTTATTCTTTCCGAATAAGTTATATGAAGTAGATGCCAATAATAAAGTGGTACACTGGAGTCCATATAACGGTCAGACTTTACCTGGTTACATGTTCGCCGGAACTGGTTTCTGGGATACGTTCCGTGCTTTATATCCCTTCTTAAACCTGGTTTATCCTTCCATCAATAAAGAAATGCAGGAAGGTTTAATCAACGATTACAAAGAGGGTGGATGGTTGCCGGAGTGGAGCAGCCCGGGTTATGCAAACATTATGGTGGGCAACAACTCCGCTTCAGTTGTTTCAGATGCGTATATTAAAGGTTTGCGTGGCTATGATATTCAAACCTTATGGGATGCTTTAAAACACGGGGCTAATAATGAAGGTCCGATTGAAGCTGTTGGCCGTGATGGCGTAAAGTATTACAATGAATTGGGCTATGTGCCTTTCGATGTAAAGAAGAATGAAAATGCAGCGAAAACGTTGGAATATTCTTATGATGACTTTACCATTTATCAATTGGGAAGAGCTTTGGGCAAACCATCATCGGAGATTGATATTTACAAAAAAAGAGCCATGAACTATAAAAACCTTTTCGATCCGGCTTCTGGCTTGATGAGGGGTAAAAATAAAGATGGCAGTTTCCAAACACCTTTTAGTCCGTTTAAATGGGGTGGTGCATTTACAGAAGGTAACAGCTGGCACTATACCTGGTCAGTTTTCCAGGATGTGGATGGTTTAGCTAAATTAATGGGCGGACATGATAAGTTTGTAACCAAGCTTGATTCTGTTTTCTCTATGCCTCCGGTATTTGATGAAAGTGCTTATGGTGGAGTAATTCATGAGATCCGCGAGATGCAGATTGCCAACATGGGCCAGTATGCACATGGTAACCAGCCGATTCAACATATGATTTATTTGTACAATTACGGTGGTGCGCCTTACAAAACGCAGTATTGGGTAAGGGAAACGATGAACAGAATGTATAAACCAACACCAGATGGTTATTGTGGCGATGAAGATAACGGACAAACATCTGCCTGGTACGTTTTCTCTGCAATGGGTTTTTATCCGGTAACACCTGCGGTGGATCAATATGTATTAGGTGCGCCTTTGTTTAAGAAAGTAACCTTAACCCTGGATAATGGTAAAACAGTAACGATTAATGCCGCTGGCAACAGTGATAGCAACCGTTACGTGCAGTCGTTACAAATGAATGGTAAATCATATTCAAAAAACTGGATTAGCCACAGTGGTTTACAAAAGGGAGCGGTATTGAATTTTAATATGACAGCAACACCGAACAAAACGAGAGGTGCTAATCCGGTTGATTTTCCTTATTCCCTTTCTACAGAGAAATAAAAAATTGAGGTCAAAAAGAAATGGGGATTCCACATATTGCAGAATCCCCATCATCTAAATTAACGCTCTCAGTTATATAAACGTTATTAAAAGGAATTATTGCATGCGTGCAATAATTTTTTTGTTTTAGGCCCTGTTGCTTGGAACTATTAACTTTGAATTTAGTGCTACATTAAAACAGGATTGATCATGATCACATCGGATGATCAGCGAAACACAATCAACGAAAGACGAAAAACGAAAAACGCCCTTCGAAAACGATCAACAAATTTTCTTAGTTTTACCTTATGGGAATCGTCGATCATAACCATCAGAATGCAGAGAAACTTGCTGCAGCAAAAGCCGCTGTTAAGTTGGTTAAAAATGGAGATATTGTAGGATTAGGTACAGGCACCACTGCAACATTTGCCATTAAAGAGTTAGGAAAATTGGTAGCGGAAGGGTTAAATATCAAAGCAGTGGCAAGCTCTATCCGAACAGAAGAACTGGCAAAATCACTTGGGATCGAAGTTTTAAATTTAGGCGAAATCTCCACAGTAGATATCAGTATTGATGGAGCTGATGAATTCACCGAAGGTTTAGATCTGATTAAAGGAGGCGGTGGCGCTTTGTTCCGCGAGAAAATTGTAGCTTCATTGAGCAAACAAGCAATTATCGTGACTGATTCCTCTAAAAAAGTAAAAAAGTTAGGTGCATTTACCGTTCCAATTGAAGTGATTCCTTTAGCCTATCAATATGTTTTTAACCAGATTACCAAACTGAACGGTAGCGGTAAAAAAAGAACGATAGGAGCGGAGAACTACATTACAGATAACGGAAACCTGATTATCGATGCTGATTTTGGTTTGATTGAAGATCCAAAATCACTTTCTGATGCCTTAAATAAAATTGATGGTTTATTGGCACATGGTATATTTATTGGTTTAACGGCACAGGTGATGATGAGTGATCGATCGGAAATCATTATTTTCAAATAGTTCCCCGAGAAATTAGTCGGTAAAAAAGAAGCAAATATTTTAACCGATAAATTTATTTAACTCACCGACAATTTAAAGTTGTTGAGGGAAAAGTCATTCTTCCCTTTTCCTTTTCGTGATACATTTGAATATAAATCAAAACGATCATGGAAAATTTCATCAAAAACAATCAAGAAAATAAACAATTAGGTTTAGGCATTTTACTTTTGGTAATCGGTGGCATCTTCATGCTGAGAAATACAGGCTTGGATATTCCGCACTGGATTTTAAGCTGGCATACCGCTATGTTAGGAGTGGGACTTTGGTTAGGTTACCGGAAAAATTTTGAGAGCGGCAGCTGGTTAGCTATTGCCATCATTGGTGGAATCTTCACCTTAAAAGATATATCTCTTTTCGATTTTGATTTATCAAGAATCACTACCGCACTTGTTCTTATTGGTCTCGGCGTGTATATAATCTTAAAACCTAAGAAAATAAAAACCTTCGATCAGTTCAGCCAGAATTCGGATCCTAAAAAAGAAGGTATAAACTTTTAAAATTCATCACTCCATCATATAGATTAAAGGGACAATTTAGCGATTGCCCCTTTTTTTGTGAAGGAAAAAAACTTCCTAAAAGAAACGGGGATTCCACCATTAAGGCAGTATCCCCGTCATCTAAATTAACGCTCTCACATACATAAACGCTGAGATTTCGAAATATTGTGCTTGGGTGTATTTTATTTAAAAAAATAATAACTGATGCTATTGGTCGGTGTCTCACTGGCTGAAGTTATTATTATTGTGTTGCTGTTAATCAGTGACTTTCGGTATTGGTTGGTGAGACACCAACCAGTAGGCAAATCGCAAAAATCTGCGAGATACTTTTGATATGCGGGCAAAAGCCTTGCCTCAAGCTGAATCATTTGGTATCTGTTTTACATACAGACCCTGAATCAAGTTTAGGATAACGAATGTTGAGATTTGTTCTATCGTTGGTTCCTCTCTAACTAGACTAACCTCAAAATCTCCAGAGTGTAAATGTTAAAAAAAGTTAAAACTAAATGAGTAGTTGATGAGATGGGTTTTGAGTGCCAAATATTATTAACTTTGAATACTGTACAAAAACTCCCATCACTACATGAAAAAAAGTATATTAGTTATAGTCGCTTTATTGTTGACCACCAGCGCATTCTCTCAAAACGTTATTCAACTCTTTAACAGTGCTAATGATTTCTTCAAATTGTTACAGGAAGAAAAATTTGCAGCTGCGCACGCTACTTTTGATGATACCTTGAAAACAAAGCTCACAGAAGATGGGTTAAAGAAACTTTGGTTCGATATGGGAACTAAATTTGGAAAGGCTGAATCCTTTGATGCGATCCAAAGCCGTTCGCAGGGTGAATTTTTTGCAGTAACCGTTGAAGGTAAGTTTAGCAACGGCAATCAAAATTTTATCGTCGGTTTTAACAAAGCACAAAAGATTGTCGGTATTTTTCTTGCCCCGGCTAAAACTGCAGCAGCATATTCAAAGCCGCTTTATGCCAATACAAACTTATATAGTGAGAAATCAGTTTATCTCGGGCCGGCAGGTAGGCAACTCGCAGCCGTAATTACTACACCTAAAAATGTTAAAAATTTCCCTATTGTGGTGTTCGTTCATGGTTCAGGACCAAGTGATATGGACGAAACTATTGGTGCAAACAAGCCCTTTAAAGATCTAGCAGGTGGTTTAGCAACTAAAGGAATTGGCTCCGTACGCTATGTAAAAAGAACATTAATCTATGCCAATGAATTTAATAAGCCCTATACCGTAAAGGAAGAAGTACTGGATGATGCTACAGCTGCCATTGCGTTGGCGAAGACTATTCCCGGGGTAGATCTAAAACAAGTATATCTTTTTGGGCATAGCCTCGGTGGTATGTTAGCTCCGAGATTAGCCACCACATCTCCCGAGCTTTGCGGAATCATCCTCGCTGCAGCACCGGCTAGAAAACTCAGTGACGTTATTATCGAACAGAATCAATACATGTTCAGCTTATCAAAAGATACAACTGAAGCGAATAAAAAACAACTGAATGAAGCAATAAAGGAAATCAATAAAAGTAAAATTACGCAGCTTGGTACCAGCCTAAAACCAGATTCAGCAATCTTGGGTATTCCTGCCACTTATTGGGTAGATTTAAATACCTACAATCAGGTTTCCGTAGCAAAAGGCTTAGGCAAACAACGTATTTTTATCCTGCAGGGAGGGAATGATTTTCAGGTGAGCAAAGCCGATTTCGACCTTTGGAACGCAGCATTAGGTAAAAAGAAAAACGTTCAGCTCAAATATTATCCGGCACTGAACCACCTCCTCAGTGAGCAAACGGAAAAAACCAGTACAGCTCAATATCAGGTGCCAAAAAATGTCTCTGAAGCCCTGATAAACGATCTCGCGACGTGGATTAAAACCAAGTAAGTATTACTTGGAAGAAGAGGTCCTGATCAAATCAGGGTCTTTTTTATTGCCATTGATTTTTTGATTAAATGGTATAAGCCAATTAAATGAAGAAGTTCTTGTCATAATCAATACTGCTGCACACCTTACAGAACTGGTTAAGGCAAAAAAAGCAAGCCATTGAAACGCAGCAAAGGCTGTCCTATGCGTGATTATCTGCCGAAATCGGCATACGGATTTAGATCCTATCAACAATCAGATAAATTGGGATGCAAAATGCCTGGACTCTTTGGTTTTCGCCAAAAATATAAAAAGACGTATTCTGTAGAAAACAAAGGTTCTACGTTTTGCTTTTTAATTCCTGTAAATTCTTAAAAGTGTAGCTTTCCTGTTCATTCCTATATAATTTAAACAATTTTGTCTTTGATAGGTTAGAGATAGGTATAATTTATTAATCCTATCCGATACTTATGGCAAAGACTAAAATCACTTTAAAAGGAATATGGAGCGTGCTCAAAGCGGCTTTTACAGGTTTTGGTGATCATAAAGTAACTAAATTAAGTGGCTCGCTTGCTTACTACACTGTATTTTCCATGGCTCCACTGCTTGTTGTAGTGATTTCTTTGTGTGGTATATTTTTAGGAAGAGAGATTGCAGAAGGACAGGTTTATGATCAACTGGAAGGTTTTTTAGGTCGCGAATCTGCTACATCCCTACAAGAATTAATCAAAAATGCTTACCTGGATGGTAAAAGTACTTTTGCCTTGATTGTTGGGATTATTACTTTATTAATCGGTTCAACAACTATTTTCGGAGATATTCAGGATTCTATAAATACCATCTGGGGAATTAAACCCAAACCAAAAAGAGGCTGGGTAAAAATGCTTCAGAATCGCTTTTTATCATTTTCTGTAATCATTAGTTTAGGTTTCGTTTTGTTGGTTTCTTTAGCCGTAACTTCACTTTTAGATGCTTTTAGCGGAAGACTTCAAGCCCGTTTTGCAGATGTTTCTTATTATATTTTTTACGTGCTTAACCAAGCCGTTACCTTGGCGGTAATTTCTTTAATTTTTGGCGTGATATTTAAAGTATTGCCAGACGCGATTATCAAATGGAAAGATGTAATAGCAGGCGCAGTAGTTACCGCCATTTTGTTTATGATCGGTAAATTTGCAATTTCCCTTTATATTGGGCAAAGTGATGTAGGCGGAACTTACGGCGCCACAGGATCCTTAGTGGTGGTATTGCTCTGGACCTATTATTCTTCTATTATATTGTATTTTGGTGCAGAATTTACAAAGGCTTATGCCATTGCTTATGGGTCTGAGATTTATCCTTCTCATTATGCTGTAACTACAAAAGAGGTGGAAGTGGAAACAGGCCGGGGTTCTATCCAGGATAACCATCCGGAACTGGTAGAAGAAGTTAAGCAAAATGCAGAAGACAAGTAATTACTTGATTATCAAGTTTGCTATTTTGATATGCCATTAAATTTTTAATAGGCATAAACGTATTACAAATTCATTGGAATTCAACCGCAGACTACGCTCCCCAGGCAGTGATAACCAATTGTCTGGAGCCTCCGTAATTTCGATGCTCACATAAATAAATCCCCTGCCAGGTGCCCAAAGCGAGCCTTCCGTTTCTAATTGGCATAGTTATCGAATTGCCAAGCAGTGCAGATTTTAAATGTGCAGGCATATCATCAGATCCTTCATAATCATGTTTGTAAGCAGGATCATTTTCGCGAACTGTTTTATTAAAGAACATTTCAAAATCAACCCGAACAGTTGGGTCTGCATTTTCATTTATGGTTAGGGCGGCAGAAGTGTGTTGAATAAAAACCTGGCAAATTCCGGTTTTAATTTCCCTGATTTCAGGCAAAGCATTTTCTACCTCGTCGGTAATAATGTGGAATCCACGTCTTCGTTCTCTTAGTGATAGGAGTTGTTGAAATATCTTCATTTTCAAATTTACTTAACAATCCAGCCAACTTGCGAATTTTCGTCACTGATGAGTTGATAATCGCTGAAAGTACCAAGCAGACCAACAGTTTCGCCGGTTTTAAGATTCATTTTAATTGCAGCCAAGCTATCAGGCCGATCATATACTTTTTCCTGTTGTAATTTAACCTTCAGCTTTCGAAGAGGCTTTGAAGTTTGAACCAATGCGCTGCTGTTGATGAAGCCAATGCGGCCATCTGGCAGTTCTGCTTTGTAATAATCTCCTGTTGCTGAATTTACATTGATAACCGTTCCAGGAGTTAAAGTAGATAATATTGGCGACTTATTAACTGGAGAACCATATAAGTTTACTTTCAAAACAGTTCTTAAAGTTTTATTCAGGTTATCCGGAGACGCGTTTATATTAGCCGGGTTTTTAGTAACCGGATTAATAAAGGGGAAAGGATCTATTGCCCCTCCGAAAGTGTAAATTCCGAAATGGAGGTGGGTAGCGGTTGTTTTTGCATTTCCTGTGTTTCCCATTAAGCCTACTGTATCACCAATTTTTACCTCCTGACCTTCTCTTGCGATTTGTTCATCCAGGTGGGCATAATACAAAGTATAATCTTTTCCTTTTGGCCTTAGCCAAACTACCTTTCCTCCCAGGTTATTTTCATTTACACGTGTAATGGTTCCGTTGGCGCTGGCTATAACCGGACTTCTGCGAGGACCAAAAATATCTACGCCTTCATGTTTCCTCGCATTATTGTCTCGTCCATCTCCCCAGAAACTGCCTATGCTTTTGCTTTTCGATTGGGTTGGAAAAGCCAGGGATGGACCAGCAGTAATTTCTAATGTATATGCTACACTTTGAAGTAATTCTGGCTGAAGCCTGATTAAATAGTTCCCCGTATTATCTATTTCGTATCGAATGGGATTATTTAAAGTATCTGCTGAAGCAATTCGTTTTGGACTATTAACGTCGGTAAGGTGCCACAGATCCAGATAAAGCACAGATTGGGCTGGTTTCTTACTTAGGCTAATGGTAATTTTCTGACCCTTTGTTGCTGAAAACCGATAAGCCGCTGCCGGAATTTTACCCGCATCAAAGTAGCCGGTTTCTTTGTAAGGTATAGTGATGTTCAAAGCTTTCTGCATACTTGATTCTGCAACATTTATCCATGCTAAACCCATTGCGGTTTTATCTAAACCAGCAGTTTCTAATTTTCTTTTGTATTGCTCGTGCGGACTGGCGGCTTTAAAAAGATTTACTGAGCCTGTTTTGCAAGAAATAAAAGCGACTGAAGTAAGGATTGAAATAAAAATAAACTGCAGTTTCCTCATCGGCTAGTCTCTATTTAACCGATTAAAAACAGCTGCGGTTACCAATCCACCAATCAGATACCAGGCTACCGTAAGCGCTTTAGTCTTATCGGTTTTAGTTACAGGTTCATCATCCAAACCCATTTTATCCGGAAGTTTGAAGGCTCCCAAACCAGCGGTTAAGCCAGCAACTGCACCCTTGAGGTAGAGGTTTTTGCTGCCAGACATTGCAATGGTGGTGTAATAAATGCCATTGCTAATAAGATCTCCGGCAAGTGTGGTCGCATAGAGGTTATCGCCGGTAGGCGCTTTAATATTCAGGCTCTTCAAAGATTTGGTTAGGGCTTCTTCGCCTAATAAATCTACCCTCGGTGCATCAGGGTCAAACCTGCGGACGGTTTCATGTAATATATTTAAGGCTGCAGCACCAGCAAAACCGGCTAAAATTGCTTTTAAAACTTTCATGTAATTAAAAGCCAATAAACTGCAAAATTGTTTTGACATTAGCACCTGAATACACAATTTTAGTTTATTGTGATACAATCATTTATCGCAACTAATCAGGATTTAAGCCTGTTAATTGACGCGTTTTTTATGCAGTAGGTTAGCTTAAATTAAATTCGTTTGTTAAGAATAAAATGAAGAAAAAGTTGATTTGGATTTCAATAATTATTTGTGTGGCCATTGTATTTATAATCTTGGTGGGGAAAAGGCTTTTTTCTGCAAATACTGATCTCCTTTAACATCCGATTGAATTTGCTGATCAAGCGCAGTTTTCTTTGAAGTGGGAAAGAAAAGATGGGTGGTAAGCCGTTGAAAGAATCAGCCTTCCGGAAAATGAGAAAAATAGGCAGATAAAGTTGTGTATTAATTCCTTTAATAAAGATTGGATAAATATATTTGCGAATAAGAGTTGATATTTCAGCTTTAACACATCTCAAATTTTAACCAATGAATAAATTCGAAAGCCGTTACGCGCAGAGCCCAAAAGAAGTTAAACAAATGGATACCGCAGCACTGCGGGAAAATTTTTTAATCGAAAATATTTTTGAGGCGAACGAGGTTAATTTAACCTTATCACATTTTGATAGATATATTGTTGGCGGTGCAATGCCTGTTAACCAGAAAGTGGATTTGCCTAATCCTGACGATCTGAAAGCCAATTACTTTTTAGAACGCCGGGAATTGGGGATTATCAATGTGGGAGGAAAAGCCATCATCACTGCAGATGGAGTGCAATTCGAATTAGATTATAAGGAAGCACTGTACATTGGAAAAGGAACAAAAGAAGTTTCCTTTGAATCGGCAGATGCTGCTGAACCAACTAAATTATACCTCAATTCTGCACCTGCACACCATACTTACCCAACCAAAAAAGTAAGTAAAGCAGAAGCAGAAATTGTTGAGCTGGGAACGCCTGAAACTGCAAATCACCGCATTATTAATAAACTTTTAGTGAATAGTGTTTTGCCAACCTGCCAGTTACAGATGGGAATGACAGAACTAAAATCTGGTAGTGTGTGGAATACCATGCCTGCGCATACGCATGACAGAAGAATGGAAGCTTATTTCTATTTTGAAGTTCCACAGAACCAAAGTGTTTGTCATTTCATGGGGCAGCCACAAGAAACCCGCCACATTTGGATGCAAAATGATCAGGCTGTAATTTCTCCTAACTGGTCAATCCACTCTGGAGCAGGGACCAGTAATTACACCTTTATTTGGGGTATGGCTGGCGAAAACTTAGATTACGGCGATATGGATCACTGTGCTATAAATGAACTGAAATAAAGTACCATCGTCTTCCCAATCGAAGTGCCGATTTTATTGGTAGCGGAATGGAGAGATCTTTTAAATGCATTATAGAATAAAAAACATGTCAAACATATTTGATTTAGCAGGTAAAACTGCATTGGTAACAGGCTGCAAAAGGGGAATTGGCAAAGCGATGGCTTTGGCTTTAGCAGAGGCTGGTGCAGATATTATCGGGGTATCAGCAAGTCTGGAGCTTGAAAATAGTGCCGTTGAAAAAGAAGTTTTAGCGCTTGGAAGAAAGTTTTATGCTTATCAGTGCGACTTTGGTCAGCGTGAAGCTACATTGGCTTTTGCAGCACAGGTAAAGGCGGATCACCCTGTGATCGATATTCTGGTAAACAATGCCGGAACGATCTTGCGTAAACCTATTGCTGAACACCCTGACGATATGTGGGATGAAGTGATTGCCGTAAACCAGAATGCTCCTTTTATTTTAACGAGAGAAATTGGCAGAGACATGGTCGCCAGAGGAAGCGGAAAAGTAATCTTTACAGCTTCTTTATTATCATTTCAAGGCGGAATTACCGTTCCGGGATATGCAGCCAGCAAAGGTGCAATAGCTTCGTTAACCAAGGCATTTGCAAATGAATGGGCGTCAAAAGGTGTAAATGTAAACGCTATCGCGCCGGGTTATATTGCTACTGATAATACCACTGCCTTAAGAGAAGATCAGGATAGAAGTACTTCCATATTATCCCGTATTCCGGCAGGTAGATGGGGAACGCCCGAAGATTTTAAAGGACCAACCTTATTCCTTGCCTCAAATGCAAGTGATTACGTTCATGGAACCATCTTAACGGTAGATGGTGGCTGGATGGGAAGGTAGGAGTTTGGAGTCTAAAGTTGGGAGTCTTGAGTCCTAAGTCTAGAATCTAAAGTTGAAAGACCGATGTAGGAGTAGAGGCATTAAGCTTCATGATCCGTACATCGGTCTTTTTATTGGTTAGGGTTTAGCGCTTATCTTAATTTATTTATCAGGAATGTTGAACACATAAAAGGATGTGATGCAATTCAAACATCCATCTTTAAAGCGCTATTTATGAACAACTAAAAAAGATTATAAATCTCTTTGATGTCTTTCAGGATATTTTCAAAGTCGATTTTTAAATCAATTAGTCGGCCTGTATGAATATCAAAAACCCAACCCTGTACGGTTAAACCTCTTAAGGTGATGGCTTCCTGTACTGCTGCAGTTTTTAATAAGTTTACACATTGTTCCTGAACGTTCAGCTCAACTAATCTGTTATAACGAACGCCTTCATCCTCAATCGCATTTAATTCGTCTTTGTGTGTGCGGTAAACATCACGAATATTTCTTAGCCATGGATTTAAAATACCCATATCTGCTGGTTGCATGGCGGCCTTAACTCCTCCGCAATTGTAGTGGCCACAAACAATGATATGTTTTACCTTTAAGTGACGAACAGCATAATTTAATACTGTCATTACACTTAAATCCACATTGTTTACCAGGTTGGCAATATTTCTGTGAATAAATGCTTGTCCGGGTTGGATACCCATTAAATCTTCTGCTGTTACCCTGCTATCAGAGCAGCCAATGTATAAAAATTCAGGTGTTTGTCCCTTTGCTAACTCCGTAAAGTAATCAGGATTGTTGGCTAATTTTCTGCCAATCCATTCTTCGTTATTTTTAAAAACTTCTTCTACATTCATATTTTTTCTTTTTTATTTTAATGTAATATTTGATGAGATGGATCGAAAATTTTTTTTATTCTTTTCAAAAATAAAAAAAGATTCGATTTTACCATAAAAGTCACACATCCGCTTTGCCATCCGCTAATTTGCTTGACATCATTATTTCCTTATAAGTTATACGGGCCAATCGCTGCACTTTCGCCAATTATAACAAAAAAGGCAGTGTAAAAACAACTCGATTTTGAATGCATAGCATATTGCCTTGGCATCAAAAATAGAGTTCCAAATAACCTGCATTACCTTTTCTGGTTAATATGGCGGCTTAGCGGTTTATTGTCTCCGTTTTTTAACAAACGAAGACCCCAAAAGTTTATGGCTTTTGTGATATCCTGGTGCTCATCGCCATAAAATAGCGATGAAAAAGAATTAAGAATAAAGGAAGGATGTTAATGAATAACTGAATGAGATCTTTTAGATACGAACCTTCGCACGGTTTGCTGAAATGGCTTTTTCATCTTCTACTGTAGAAAGATCTTCTAATGAGTAAAGGTTAGCCATACATTCTGCCACTGCATTTTTATCGGTATACCAGATATCCTCATTGGTGAAATGACAAATACCTTTACCCATTTCTGTAATGATGCTGCCCAGCAATGTTGCCAAATGGTGTTCGAACAAATTTCCAGGGTAATATTTAATGGAAAATACTTTTTTGAAGGCTTTAAGCTGACTTTCTACCTGGGCGCTAATTTTAATCGGTTTATACACCTTTTTTTTCTTTCGCTTCAACAGCTTATCTATGTAGCTTTGTTTTGCTGCTTTCTGGCGAACGTTTTTCTTTTTGAATTCTGAAAGCTCAAAAGGCTTAAAAGAGGTACTGAATTGTGCTTTCAATACACTGGTATTCAAAATTTCGATACTGGGTTTAGTCCACCTGAATTCAAGAGAAAGAATACTTCTTGGATTTTTAAAGGTAAATGATTGCTCCAGGCTTAACACTTTTTCATGCTGATTTAAGCGTTCAACGATTTCTGGGATCAGATTATCCGTTAGTGAATTGGTGTATATGTTTATATGAGCACTCATATTTTTGAATTTAATAATAGATAACCTGCTTTAATATACAATTTATCAATTAAGTAATAAAAAGAATCTGGTTAGTTGAAAACGTGTCTAAATGGGCTTTTTACTGTTTTATTAATAAATAGGGTTAGCATAAAATTATTATTACGTTGAGGTATACGAAAATGTTAATTTAGCCTACAAATATATTCTTTATATTATTGTTTTATAATGGTAAACGTATGTTTTATTTTAAATGCTACAGTTTCGAGTGAATTAAGTTTAACAGCAAGATTATCAGCTGATTAATTTTTCTTTTTATTTGCGAGGTTGAAGTATTCCTGCATTTTTATGGTCTTTCGGTAACTTTCTTTTATCTAAAAGTGACTTTAATGTCCTGTTAAAACTCCTGATAGAAATGCCCAGATAAGCAGCCATATCTTCTTTCGAGATGATAATTTGCGCTTCATCCTGAAGTTTTAGCAGTTTGGATAGGCCATATTCCAGGGTGTATAACTGTTGAAAAGACGCCCGGGTACTTGTCTGAATAATTCTAGTAGATAATTCCTGCAACAGGAATTTGGTAAAGGCAGAGTTTTTCGCTATTAGCTCCGCAAAAACATAATCAGGAATAGCATAAACGGTTACCTCGCTAATGGTTTCTACGTTACAAAGGCATTCTATCTTCTGGAGTGCTTCCAGTTCGCCTATTACTTCGCCCTTGCCTAAAAATGCTACAATAAAGTCTTTGCCATTTTCTTCCGATATAAAACATTTAGTGATACCATCTTTAATCATATAAATATTGGTAATGTTTTCTCCCTGGCGCACAAACCGGTGCCCGGGTTTAAATGTCTTAAGCAGAATTTTTGAATCGGTGGTTTCGCGGCAAAAGGTTTCGATAAAGGATAGAAATTGGAGGTTTGTTCTGAGCATATCTCATGTGGCGGACAAATGTCCTTTATAGAGTAGATGGGTTATTTTACTTTTGTCGCAATAAAATTAAGCATAAAATGAATAACCAAATTACTGTAATTGCATTTGATGCCGATGACACGCTTTGGGTTAATGAACCTTATTTTCGGGAGGCGGAAGAGCAGTTTGCTGCACTTTTAACGGATTATCTTCCGCGGGATAATAGCGTCTCAGCGTTGTATAAAACTGAAATTGCCAACCTGCCCTTATATGGTTACGGAATTAAAGGTTTCATCTTGAGCATGATTGAGTCCGTTTTGCGGATTACTCATGGTAAAACTGATCCTGCTATTATACAAAAGGTGATCGATTTAGGACATGAAATGCTGAATAAGCCAGTTGAATTGCTGGAGGGGGTAGAAGATGCTTTAAAAGCACTGCATGGAAAGTTCAGGTTGGTTGTGGCTACCAAAGGTGATCTGCTGGATCAGCAAAGAAAGCTAACCAAGTCTGGCCTTGATCATTATTTTCACCACATTGAGGTTATGAGTGATAAGCAAGAGAAAGACTATCAAAAATTAATTAAACACCTGGATTGTAAACCCGAAGAATTTTTAATGGTAGGCAATTCCCTGAAATCTGATGTTTTGCCTGTTTTAGCCATTGGCGGAAATGCCGTTCACATTCCTTTTCACACTACCTGGGTGCATGAGCACATTGATCATACCATAGCGCACCCAAACTTCTATCAGATGGAAAATCTATCTGAAGTTTTACTAAAATTAATTAAATGAAAGAAAAATTAGCGCTTAACAGCTGGATCAGAAAAGACCATTTTGAATTTTTTAACACCTTCGACGAGCCTTTTTTCGGCGTAACTGTAGATGTAGACTGCACAATCACCTATCTTGAAGCAAAAGAAACAGGTTGTTCTTTTTTTCTGCTCTATCTGCATAAATCATTACTGGCCGCCAATAGCGTAGAGCCTTTCCGCTACCGGATTATAGATGGTGAAGTATGGAAGTATGATCAGGTTCATGCTTCTGCAACGATTAACCGGCCCAATGGAACCTTTGGTTTTGGATACATCGATTTCCATCCTGACTTTGAAATTTTTAAAGCAGGGGCGATGACAGAAATCAGCAAAGTAGAGAACAGCACAGGATTAATTCCTTCATCAGGTGGTGAAAATGTAATTCACTGTTCGGCCTTGCCCTGGCTTAACTTCAAATCCATTTCACATGCACGAAGTTTTTCTTTTAAAGATAGCTGTCCGAAATTATCTTTTGGTCAGGTACGTGATGAAGATGGAAAAAAAATGATGTCGGTTTCCATTCATGTTAACCATGCCCTGATGGATGGCTATCATGTTTCTCAATTTGTTTCCAGTTATCAGGAATTATTAAGTCAGAAAACCGGCGACTTAATTTCAACATAATGAAGGCTTAACATTAAGACTATAAATTAGGTTAATGTTTCTCACTTTCATCTCCATATTCATTTGTGCCTTAGCGATCATCGCCGTTTTTCAGATGGATAGCCTATTTAAGGCATTGATGTTTTTGGTGCTTTTGACGGTGGTTTTCTTTATCCTATTTCTCTTTATCAATTATCCGTTCCCATCTGCAGTGGGTGTTAGTGTAATTATGACGGTTTTTGCCATTAAAGTTTAGGAGGTGAAATGCGAGGTGGAGTAATAAAAATTTAATTATCATTTGCTTTAGCTAAACAAATTGCTATTTTTGCTGCATAAGGGGGATTAGCTCATTTGGCTAGAGCGCTTCGCTGGCAGTGAAGAGGTGATCGGTTCGAATCCGATATTCTCCACATCATCTTCTAAGTCATTGAAAATAATGGCTTAGAAGATTTTTCGCCTCCAATTCTGATAAAAGTCTGCCACTAAACGCCTCGGGAGCCAAAAAATCACCCCATCCGGCAAGACGAAAAAATCAAAATTCTTCTAAAGATAATCCTGAAAACTTTGGGTATCCGAATTCAAAACTAAAGTCAATTAAAATAAGGTTGCGCTTCTTAAGTAGAATAAGACCCGACTATGAAGTGGGATATTGATGGTAAGTGGATAATTCATTAAATTATGCCCGCTGCCTCGGCAATCTTACAGGCTTCCATTGCATTTGTCGCATTAAGTTTCTCAAAGATATTCTGGCGGTGTCTATTCACGGTATGGATGCTTATGGATAGCTTAGTTGCAATGTCCTTACTTCTGTTTCCACTTTTTATTAATCGGATAATCTGTTGTTCACGTTCCGACAGCACTTCAGCGTCCTGCCCTTGGGTATGATTGATGATATTTCCTGTTATGGTATTTAGAATTACTGCATCCGGGGCGTCAAAGCCAGGATGTGCTATTAAGATATTATATAAGCAGAGCGCTAACCATATGTCTCCATTCTCAAGGCTACCAATATAAATAATCCTGTGTTTTAACACTTCTTCTTTCCCCTCAGCACCTCTGGCCCTTAATTTTGAAATGGCTTCAAAACCTGTTCGCTCTTGTATATCCATAGCCTTTAGTAACCGGAAGAAATGGAGTTCCAGCCTATACTTCTTCTTCAAATCTTCGGGATGCAGGAGGTTAAGCAGTTCATCTTCCCAAATGGATTCAATTGTGACTTCTTTTTCAGCTAAGCCTAGTTTGTTTGCTGAGGCGCCGTAACGAACATAGCTTTTTTTGGATTTCATATCGCTCAGCACACTTATTCCACCTTCAATGCCAGTGTAAATTTTGGCAATTTCCCTGGCTTTTTCAACTGAGAATGTATCATGTTTATTTTCAGTAAATGATTGCGAAAGTAAATTCAGATTTAACAAGTCCCGGATATTTTCCATTTTGAATATGGTTATTTGTAGCCATTGAATGTGAGGCTAAAGCTCAATAACTTTGCAAAAGTACGATTTTGTATTATTATAAATTTACACGCTGATAGGTATGAAACAAATCATTATTACATTGATTCTAATAATTAGCTTAACTGAAATGAAAGCACAAAGCCTGGAAAAGATGCATTGGTTCAATGAACCCGAGACCTGGGAAATTAAAAACAACAAACTCATGATGCAGGTTACCCCGAAGAGTGATTTATGGCGTATCTCCCACTATGGCTTTACTGTTGACGATGCACCATTTTATTATGGAAATTATGGAGGCGAGTTCGAAGCCAAAGTCAAACTGATTGGTGATTACAAAGCGAGATTCGATCAAACCGGATTGATGATCCGGACCGATCATAAAAACTATATTAAGACAGGGGTTGAATTTGTAGATGGAAAATTTAACATCAGTACGGTTGTGACGCATAACAAAAGTGATTGGAGTGTAACAACATTAGAGAAAGCACCTCCATATGTATGGATTAAGGTTGTTCGGAGGCTGGACGCTATCGAGGTATTTTATTCTTTGGATGACAAAGTTTACACCTTAAGTAGAAATGCACCCTTGGAAGATAATGCTCCTGTGATGGTTGGTCTTACTGCAGCATCTCCAGATGGAGATGGGTTTAAGGCTACCTTCGAAAATTTCTCAGTGAAACATCTTCCGGATCAACGCAGATTGGAATGGCTTAAGAATCATTAGTAGCCGTTAGGCTTTTAACTATCTTCTAAGAAGCGCTATTTCTTTGACCTCAAAGAAGCCAACAAAAGAATTGATGATAACTAAATGATCTGTAAAGAAGTAGCCAATAGGATACATAACGCATCAAATTTTTGCTGAAGAACGCCTATTAAGCTTAGGTGCCATAAAATAAGAAGATGATTCATACATATTTTTTCAGGCAGCAGCGCATTTTATCAATGCTGATAATGTTATAGAATCAAGTTCTTTGCGCCTGTATTACGAAAATATACCATTCTTATAATTCAATATGAACTCCGATGCTGTAAGTCCTGTCTGATTTTTAAAAAAGCGCATTAAATGGTTGGGTTCAGAAAAGTTCAGCTTGTAAGAAATTTCAGAAATAGTATCTGAAGAATGAATCAGGTAATTTTTGATTTCGAATAGTAACCTTTGTTTAATAAGTTCGGTTGCAGTTACTTTAAATTGTTCCTTCACCGCATGGTTGATGGTTATGCGGCTTACTGACATCAGTTTTGCATAGTCATCAATTCTTTGTTTGGTATGAACATTGGATTCAAGCAGCATTTTAAATTGATAAGCATAATTATGCTCAGCCCTTTGTAAAGACAGGCCATATTGCCTGGCATAAGTACGGTTAAATTTTTGTAGTAGATAGTAGATCAATGAACGAATAATATGCACACCATCTGGCCTTGCCTCAATGAGCTCTTCTTTGATTTCAGTAAGGATTTCGCAGGCTTTTTGAATTTCCTGCGAAGTCAATGTTACATTAAGAGAGAAAGCCAGTTGATAGAAGTATAGTAGCCGGTAAGTAAACAGTTTGTCGGAAAAGAAGTCATTTAGAAAGTTCTCCTGAAAAACCAATACTGTAAAATCGAGATTTTCCGGATCCAACATCCATTTTCTCTTTTGGAATGGCGAAATGAAAACCGCGGTATTTTCGCTCAGATCAATTTTCTTTTGGTTCAATATTACATATCCCGTAGCTTTTTTGAAAAGGACAATCTCGAAATAGTCAGTGTTATAGGCATCTGAACTGAGATAGCTTTGCTTTACATCACTTCCATGCAACACATTGAGCAGAACTTCCACTCCACATTCGGTTTTATGAAACTTAATAGTTCTCATTGTAATTCTAATAATAGACGATCAGCTTTATTCCTGTCGCTTTGATTTTGAAAGGTAGAGCCTTGGGCTAATACTTATCAAAATGGTAGTTTATCTTTGTGATTTGGTAGACCCTTGCAATACTTGATTTGCGAACTTTGAATTATTCCAAAAGAAGTAAAATTTTGTAAAAATAGTATTAAAATCATGAGAAAAGTAATTCTATCCGTTATCTTATCGATAACATCAATCATCGCTTTCAGTCAAAATAACCAAGTAAAAGCCAGTATCCAACTTGTACGAAATGCTACACTAATCCTGCATTATGGTGGTCACAAGATCCTTGTTGATCCAATGTTATCCAAAAAAGGGGAAATTGAATCCTGGGCAGGGATAGCGAGAAACCCTACGGTTGATTTGAAACTTCCCATGAACGACATTACAGATAATGTCGATCTGGTTTTAGTCTCCCATACCCATGCAGATCATTTCGATGATGCAGCAGTCAGAATTTTAAATAAGTCGGTCAACATTTTGAACCAGCCTGCAGACAGCGCATTCTTCAAATCAAAAGGGTATATAAATGCGCAGACACTTCATTCGGATATGCAGTGGAAAAACATCAGCATTGAAAGGGTAAATGGGGAACATGGTTCTGGTAAAGTTTTGGAAATGATGGGAAAAACATCAGGTTTTATCCTGAGTGCTAAAGGCCAGCCAACAATATATATCATGGGGGACGCAATATGGACCAAAGAAATCGAAGCGAATATTGCAAGGATCAATCCAGATTATATTATCGTTAATTCGGGAGGTGCTCAGATACAGGGTTTTGAAAACGTTCCAATCATCATGGATGAAAAGCAAACTATAAATTTAATCGCTTCGAGTGGGCGGGCAAAGGTAATAGCTGTTCATATGGATGCACTTGATCACTGTCGCACCACCAGACTTTCACTAAGTGCGGAGGCCAAAAAAAATGGTATCAGTAAGGATAAGCTTATCATTCTCAAAGATACCGAGGTCCTCAATCTTTCAAATTAAAAAATATAAGGCAGACCAGGCGGATCTGCCTTTTTTTATTTGTGCTAAAACCTTCTTTCTGATATTGCCCGAGATTTTAATTTTCTGCAATGAACTTAATAGCACTAAGTAATTGCTAACGTGTCTATCGAGCCTTGTTCTTCGGAAGGTTCTATTCTAAATCCTGCGCTCTGTTTTCGTGAGTGAAGCGACCACAAGTCCGTATGATTTTTTCAACAATTCTTTAATTATAGCATCCGGAACATTTTTATTTAAACCGATGCTGATCCAATGTTTCTTGTTCATGTGATAACCTGGCGTTATGTCTTCATATTTCTCCTGAAGCTTTCTTGATTCCCCGGGGTCGCATTTCAGGGTGCAGAAATCAAACTCATCCACATTAAAAAAACAGAACCATTTATCTTTTACATAAAAGGCGAGTAAACTTCTATCATATTTGGAAGTGGCCCTGGTAAAAGCCAGTTTATCGGTTACGCCCTCAAAAGAGAGGCAATATGCGCTTAAGCTTTCTGCATTCATATCACTGTTTTATGCGAATATCAGCTTTCTAAATTTGAATAGTCAGTATATCCTTTTTCACCACCGCCATACATCGTTGCCGGATCTGCTTGGTTCAATTTAGCATTAAACTCAAATCTTTTTGGAAGATCGGGATTGGCCACAAATAGTGTACCATAAGAAATTATTTTTGCAATGCCCTTTTTAAGTTCCGCTTCCCCGGTTTCTTTGGTATATCCCGCATTGGCAATGACCAGGTGATTGGTTGCCCTGCCAAATGTTTCTATCGGGTTTCTAGGGTAATGCGGCAAATGATCTAAGGGAAACATTCCGTTCATAAGATGCAGATAAGCCAATGGCAGATCATTTAGTGCTTCGATAAGCGGTTTAAATTGCGCTTCGGGATTACTATTTTCGATGTTGTTGTAATAGATAGTTGGCGAGATTTTAATTCCCACTTTCCCATTTCCCGCTGCATCAACCAATTCCTGCATCACTTCCAATACAAACCGGTTTCTGTTCGCTACGCTTCCACCATATTCATCATTTCGCTTGTTTGCACTTTCTGATAAAAACTGGTTGGGAAGATAGCCGAAAGCCGCGTGTAATTCTACACCGTCAAACCCAGCCTCAATTGCGTTTTTCGCCGCCTGACCATAATCTTTTACAATCTGTTTGATTTCTTCGATGCTTAGCGCTTGTGGTGTTTCATAATCTTTCATTCCAAGAGCGGTATAATGTTGCTGCCCCTGTATTCCGATTGCCGATGGAGCAACTGGAAGTTTTCCGTTTCTGTCAACAGAATGACCAACCCTACCTGTATGCCAAAGTTGTGCATAAATGGTTCCTCCCGCATCATGAACGGATTTGGTTACCTTTTTCCACGCATCAATTTGCTGTTGATTGTAGATGCCGGGAGTGTAAGGACTACCAATTGCCTGCACAGAGATATTAATGCCCTCGGTGATGATCAGGCCCGCACTTGCCCGCTGTGTGTAGTACAACACGGTCAAATCCTGTACGATGCCTTCGGCGTTTGCCCGGCTTCGTGTCATCGGTGCCATCGCGATGGCATTCTTTAGGGTTCGCTCGCCCAATACTATTTTTTCTAACAGTTTCATGTTTTTATGTTTTAATTAAGGTGTTAAACACCCTTTAAATTGATTTTATAACTATAGTTCGAAGTCCCGTTTAGCTCTGCGACGATTTTATTTCCAAGGTATCCGGTAGCACCGGCCACCAGGACTTTCTTTTTGTTCATTTTTTTTGTATAACCTATGTTCCTTAATTTACAGTAAGCACTACTTTGCCATTTACGCCACCAGCCGTTAAAAAATCCTGGGCAATAGCAGCTTCCTGGAGCTTAAACGTTTTGGAAACTACGGGTTTGAAAGTGCCATCCTTTATCAGTTGGAGACCATTTTCCAGTGTTTGTGCTGAGATATCAGATGCTACAAAACCGGCCTTTACCTTGTACTGTTCTGCCAGTTCTTGTGATGGTGGGATCACAATGCTCAATAATGTTCCGCCTTGCTTTAGTAACTGGAAAAGTTTTGCTTGCGTATCGCCACCAGCGGTATCTGCTAAGAGATCCACGTCCTTCACCAGGGTGGTCACATCCTGTAATTTATAATCAATCACTTTGTCGGCTCCGAGGCTTTTTGCTAATTGCACGCCTTTTCCAGATGCAGTTGCGATTACATAAGCCCCGGCAGCTTTGGCCATTTGCACCATTGCCCCACCAGCAGCACCAGCTCCGCCTTGTATTAATACGCTTTGTCCCTTTTCCAATTTCCCGGCTGTAAACAGTACCGACTGTGCAGTCCCGATATTAACCCCAATCGATGCTGCCTCAACAAAGGATAGTGCCTGAGGTTTCAGCACCAGGAAGTTTTCATTTGCGGTTACATATTCTGCGTAGGCATTTGTCTTGGTCAGGGCAATGACTTCGTCGCCCACCTTAAATGTTGATACCTTATCTCCAACAGCTATAATTATTCCTGCAGCTTCACCGCCAGGAGTGAAAGGCATTTCAACCGGGCGGACTGCCTTCATAAAGCCCATGCGGATTTTAATGTCGATCGGATTTACACCTAATGCTTTAACCTGAATCAAAACATCGGTTTCATTTTTGATCGATGGAATCGGGACCTCCACTAACTCAATTACCGCCGAACTTCCATAATCTTTATATTGTATTGCTTTCATAACCCTTTTAATTATAAACAAAGATATTTGTTATAAGCGGGGTAAAATAACCTTAAAAGGCGCAATAATAGTCCTATCCGACAGATTGAAAAGTGTTGGTACAAGAAAGCTAGGCTGTGTAGGAAAACCTTTTTGGCGTAATGCCGTAGTGTTTTTGAAATAATCTACTAAAGTGGCTCAGGTTTGAAAACCCAAGCTCGTATCCAACCTGAGAAACAGAGTGCTTCGCCTGCTTTAAAAGAAAGGCAGCTTCTTCCATTCTTACCTTCTGGTAATAGTTATAAATGGTATCACCAAAAGTTTGTTTAAAGAGCTGCTTTAATTTTGTTTCACTCATTGATGCGAGAGTTGCAAGCTCACTTATAACCGGCGGCGCGCTGAGATCAATTAATATCTTATTGCGGATGATCAAAAGCCTTTCTGCATCACTACTGTTGATGTTTTTAAAGGTGGTGGCCTCCCTTAATGATAATTTGCTAAATAGTAAATACATCAGTTCCTGCACCTTGATCTGAACGTAAAAACTATTCAATGAGTTGTTCATATCTACCGAAACGATGTTTTTTAGCAGGAGCTGCATTTCAGGATCCAAACTTTCGAAAAAGAGGAATGAGGCATCATCATCGGTGATGTTTTTTAAGATGGCGTTGGGTTTCTGGATAGCCAGGATGGAGCGAAGCCTGGTTGCGGTAATCCCGACAACCACATACTGGATGTTACTGCCAGCGGGAAAGCGGATTTCAGTGCGCAGGTCATTTGTAGACAATAGTATAGAAGAAGCATTCTTTTGTGAGGAAAGTTGGTTCTCGGCATTGTTATAGCTGACTTCGAGATCCTCTTTGTTACTGTAAAAGAAAATGGTACGTACATTGTTCGCCTTAGCCGCTGGGTTACGTTTAAGAATGAGATCTTCTCTCAGCTCATATCTATGGATGGTTAACTTAAAATCGTTCCCGAAGCCAATCCTTCGCACATATCCCGTTCCGAGTGTTTTTGGAATTTCCAACACATCATCCCTTACAATTGCATTGATCTGTTCTGCAAATAGTGTAATGAAATCAAAACCGGGGGCTGTTGTAAATTCAAAAATCATTCAAAAAAATCACGTAAGCGTATTGGTATGCTAACCTTCTAAGTTACACCTTTCTTCTAAATTTTCATCGGATTCGATTTACGGTCGATAGGTAAGCTTTTCGTCGCATACAAAACGTGCGTCATTTAATTATTTATTGCCTTGCAAACCCAGACAGAAAAGCTTTACCTATCTAATTGTTTACAGAAGTGTTAGTACGGTATCGTTATAAAATAGTATGCGCGATAATGGCATTCAAAAGTATCAAATTTGATATACTGGTAATAATATTAAGAATAATACATGGAAGTTTTTCTATTTACTTATCTTACGTTTTTAGCTTTTTCTAACCAGATTCTTATGAAAAATAATGTATTGGCGCTGCATCGTGTTGCCATTTTCTCACTGTTAAGCTTTGTGTTTTGTATAGTCTCTTGTAAAAAAGAAGAAAAAACACCAGAACCTATACCGGCCCCTGTAGCAAACCAGCTAACTATTACCCATTTAAAATCTTTAGTAACCGGCCAGCCTGTAAAAATTAAAGAGAAAGGTGTAATTAGGGGTGTTGTAATTTCTGATTCCCGTTCTAAAAATATAGATAATGAAAAAACTTTGTTCATTCAGGAAGGTACCGGGCAAAGTGCAATTAAGGTAAGCCTGATGGCTAATCATAATTTCGCCGTAAATGATAGTCTGGAAATTGATGTGTTAGACCAAACCTTAAATTCGCTTAATGGTTCAGTGATTTTGCAGGATTTACAGAATAACCTCGTGAAGAAGTTAGGTGTCGGGAAAATTATTCCCCGGGAAACCAGCATCAGCGAACTTAAAGCGAATATGCTGGCCTGGGAAGGTAGCCTGATTGCTATACGCGCCTGTGAGCTTTTTTCAACTACGGGAACTTACAATAACAATTTAATCATCAGGGATGGACAAGGGATGATGGCTGGTATAGTGGCTGAGAAAGCAACTCTTAACGGACAGGAGTTGCCAAACGCGGTGAAAAGTGTTGTGGGGATTGTGTATGTAGATGGTGATCAGGTAAAGTTAGCACCACGTAACCTGGCTGAAATTGTGTCGTTAAAATATACTACAGATGAATTCACAACATGGAAAAATACAACCTGGTCTTCCAATTTGGCAGGGGAAGGAGTTGCCCTTTATACCGAATTTGCAAACTGGCATGGAAACATTACAGACGGAGCAATTAAACAAAAGGCGATTGCTGCAGATGCTGTTTTTACAAGGCCAGAAAAGATATATCCATATTTACCAAAAGATTCTTTAGGTTCTGCTTTAAAACTTTATCCTAAGGAAAATACCAATCTTAAAAATCTGAAAGTGTTGAAGATTACTTTCGCTGCAAGCAAAGGGACCGGAGATCTAAGGTTTTTAGAACAAAGTGTGGGTGATCAGGAAATTAATATCAATGTTTTACCATTTAATACCGGTACCGATGTAGCCAATATAGGTGTAGCTATTCCAATAGAATCAACGGGCGAATTAATTCCGGGAAAACTGGTAACACCAAAGGGATTTGACGATTATTACAGACTTGCCGCCTTTACCCCTCCAATAAAAGAAGCAGGGAAATTCTATACCGCAACCTTCTTTATACCTTCAAATGCATCAGATCTTAAAGTGATGGGCATTACATCGGTTACGATAAAAAAATGGCTGGAATCTCCGAGATTCGAAATACTTAATTTGTCATCGAGAAAAACAACCGGAATTACGGCGAGGAATAGAGATCGCTATATTCCTATTGTTATTGATAAGGTAGAAATGGGATATTAGCTTTATAGTGAAAATGCCATTATATAACAGCCTTTGCTTTAAGATTAACAAAGACATTCAAATAACGGGTAGTTTCCTGTTATGGGTTACGAAGACGTAATGCAGACGATATTGCAGACAAGCTGTTGCGCACAGAGAGAGAATCATCTGGAAAACAAATTTTTTCCAGATGATTCTACTTCGTTTTATTTCTTTCTGGAGAAATAGGTAATGGCGAGTGAAGCTACTAAAGCGGTAACAAATACCTTTTTTACCAGGCCTTTAGGGTTGTATTTTAGTTCTGCTTTCCACCCGCGTTCTGCAAGAATGTTTGGAATATAGCCTTTTTTTAAATCGTCGAAAATGCCTTCCCAACTGTTCACTCTATCCGCCAGAATCAAGGGGATCCAATGGCGGTACCTGTCTTCACTATGTTTAAAGGCATATCTCCTGATGGCTCCGCTCAAACCTGAAGGTGGAACGGTGGTACCCACTACGGCTGAATATTGCGGCCGTTCATTTGATTTAAGCACTTCAACATCTATCGGCTGTTGAGGAGATTTCTCATAATTACTGCGTTTGTGGTCATCCCCGGTATAGTTTTTCATTGGGTAGGTTGGCTCATTCTCAGGGTCAATATCGATTCCCCATCCCGGAATACTTTTATAATCAAAATTTTCTGTGTTCATCTTTTTATGCTTTAGTTGAAGGAATGAGGACCGTTTTAATACATTCATCCAGTTTAGAAGAGAAAATGTGGTAGGCATCAGATACCTCTTCCAATGGGATTCTGTGCGTAATTAATCCCTTAGGATTTAGTCTTCCAGACTGTACATGATCAATTAACTTCGGCAGAAGTCGCTTTACTGAAGCCTGGTTTGCCCTGATGGTGATCCCTTTATTTAGAACATTACCAATCGGCACATAGTTAAACGGCGGTCCGTAAACACCAACAACCGAAACAATACCACCTTTTTTAACGCTGTTGATGGCCCATTGCAAAGCAGTTGCCGCACCAGCCTGCATTAGTGTTACTTTACCTGTAAAGGTCTGCAACGTATTGCCCTCCGCTTCACAGCCTACGCAATCGATACATACATCTGCTCCATACCAATCGGTAATCTTCTTGATAAAAAGCACCGGATCTTTCATCGACTTAAAATTATAGGCCTCGCATTTGGCATAATTTTTAGCAAATTCTAAACGGTAATCAATGTGATCGATAATGATTACCCTGGCTGCACCAAAAAACCAAGCACACCTGGCCGCCATAATGCCTATAGGACCTGCACCAAATACCACTACCGTATCTCCCTCTTTTATTCCACCCATTTCTGCTGCCTGGTATCCGGTTGGAACCACGTCGGTAAGCAATACCGCATCGTCAGGGTCCATATCAGCAGGAATAACAGTTGGGCCGGTATTGGCATAAGGTACGCGTACATATTCTGCCTGGCCGCCGTCATAGCCACCTGCAGTATGCGAGTAGCCAAAAATTCCGCCTACGGCCGTAGCCATGGAGTTAGATTCATGGCAGTTTCCATAAAGTCCTTGCTTACAAAAATTACATTTTCCGCATGCAATGTTAAATGGCACCAAAACCTGGTCGCCAATTTTTACATTGGTTACCAACGGGCCAACTTCCTCAATTATACCGGTAAACTCATGTCCGAAGGTAGAGCCTACACGGGTATCCGGAACCATACCATGATATAAATGTAAATCTGATCCGCAAATACAAGTCCTGGTTACGCGAACTATTGCATCTTCCGGATGAAGGATCTCTGGCATTGGACGCTGTTCTGCCCTAACCCGGTAGGGACCTCGATAATTCATTGCTAACATAATTCTTTCTTTTATTTATATAAACAGATATTTATTTTCGTCTGGCTTTTCTTTCCAGTCGCTCGCCACTACGTTTAAGGCAGCAAGTGCGGTGTAAGCTAAATGATAGGCCAGCACTTTTTTATTTCGGTGTACAAAAGGAAAAACAGCCGATGCAGAAAGTAGGGCAATATTGAAAAGATCTATGTGCAGGTGTGTTTTTCTTTTAATCGTTTTTACCGCGCCATAGCGATGGTTACTAAATAAATTATAGGTTAAAAGGTTAACGCCCAGTACGCCATAGCGAATTATAGAAGACCGATCCAACCCCATCACCTTAGGGAGAACCAGTGCAGAAGCCGTAAATAAGTAATCACTTATTCCATGCTGATCGTAGGATAGTTTCTTTGTTTCCATGCCTTAAGAACACCAACATGTGAAATGAAGTTTAGAATAAGATGAATTAACCTTGGAAGCTGTCTAAGCATTATCATCTATCAATTTATGAGATTTCAAAGCCTGTGCGCTGAAGAATTGAGTAATTTGGATGATGGTACCCCTAAAGCTTTAAAAGTATTTTGCGCAACAAAAACCACCAAACTTTGTAAGTCGAGCAACATTGTTAAATTTAGACCGTTTTTTCGTTTTTTATTGTCGAGATTTTTTACCTGCCAAAATCAAAAGTCAGTATTTTATTTTTAGGCTGGTATCATTTCAGTTGTTTATGTTTTTGTGCCCATTTATCCAATTGCTGGATAATAGGATTTAGTTCATATCCAATCGGTGTAAGCTCATATTCTACTTTTAGCGGCACTTCCGGATAAATGGTCCGGGTTAACAACTTATTTTCTTCCAGTTTCCGGAGTTGTAGGGTAAGCATCCTTTCGGTAATATTTGGTAAACGTTTTTTCAGTTCGCCGAACCGCAGCTTTCCCTCCATTAACCAGGAGCAAATCACCAGTGCCCATTGTCCGCCAATAATATGGCTAGCGTAAACTTCGCCACATTCTTCTGCCAGGGCTTGTTTGTTGGCAAAGTTGGTTGATGTTTCTTTGATGTCAGACATACTTACATTTTTTATAGTAGATTACAATGGGTGGCTTATGCGGCTAATTTAGCCTACCTAAGCTATTTTTGCAACAGATATCAAAACAATAAAAAATGAAAACATTAATTATCGTCATTCACCCGGATATCGAAAGTTCGGTTGTTAATAAAAGGTGGATAGAAGAGTTGAACAAATTTCCCGATCTATATGATATTCATCAATTACACAAAAGTTATCCCGAAGGAAATATAGATATCATAAAGGAGCAAAATCTGATAGAGCAGTATGATAAAATTGTGTTTCAGTTTCCATATTACTGGTTTAACAGCCCATGGTTATTTAAGAAATGGTTAGATGAAGTACTGATTCATGGTTGGGCTTACGGCGGCGAAAGTGGTTACAAGGTTGCTGGTAAGAAGATTGCACTGGCCATTTCTCTTGGTGCAGATGAAGCAGACTACCAGGAATCGGGAGTTTACCGTTATACGTTAGCAGAATTGCTACGTCCGTTCGAACTTTCTTTTGAATTTGTAAAAGCCGATTACCAACCACCGTTTGCTTATTATGGGATTGAATATCATTCTACTGATGAATTAATTGAAAAAAGTGTACCGCAGTATATGGATTTTTTGAATTCATTGTAGGATGTGCTAACTAATTAGGGTAATGCTGGATGGCTTACCCTAAATTACTAAGATTGATTATTCGTTTTATTTTTAATGAAACATATTTTCTTATCCTACATCAAGATCTTGATCAAGAAAACATCGCACTTTTATCATCTCAATCAGATCATAAAAACAGAAAAAATATGTCAAAAATTCTTAGTGTTATTTCCAGCCCAAGGGGCGAGGCATCAAATAGTATCAAACTGGCTAACGCGATTATTGATCAGCTAAAAGCACAAGATCCGGGAGCTGTTGTAGTAGTAAAAGACTTAGCTAAATCTCCATTTCCACATTTGGAAGAAGCGCATTTAAATGCATTTTTTACACCGATAGAACAACATACTGAAGAAAATAAAGCTGCGATTAGTCACTCTAATCAAGCCATTAAAGAAATTATGGATGCTGATGTGATTGTTATTGGCGCGCCAATGTATAATTTCGGTATCCCTTCGGTATTAAAAGCATGGTTTGATCATATTGGTCGTGCAGGTATCACTTTCAAATATGGCGCTAACGGTCCGGAAGGATTAGTAACCGGTAAAAAAGCATACATCGCTGTTGCAACAGGTGGTGTTTATAGCTCAGGTCCGGCTGCAGGTTACGATTTTGTAGTTCCTTATGTTAAAGCCTTTTTAGGTTTCATTGGAATTACAGATGTAACGGTGGTTAGGGCAGAAGGTTTCGCCGTAGCAGATTTACAGGAAACCGCATTGGATAAAGCGATTGATAGCATCGTATTATAAACGAATTCTTTTCTTAAACAATAAATAAGGCCAACCCGAAAGTGTTGGCCTTATTTGTTTTAGCAGATTTATGAGCAGTTTAAGCAACCGCTTTCCTTCTATCGGTTGGTGTCTCATCAACCGAAAATTTATATCTATAAATTCTAGGTTATCAGATTGACTGGCTAAGACTTAGGATGGTTGGTGAGACACCAACCATTAGGTTAATCTTTTTAATAAATTTTGAACCACAGATGAACACAGATAAACACGGATTTAAGATTTGTGTACGTCTTTTTTATCTGTGGTTAATCTTTTTACCCATTAGGTAATAATGTTACTGCTCTGCTATTCTTCTGCATTTAAAGATTTATACCATGCATCGCAGTCTGCCAACCAATCGTAAATTATTTTATATGTATTGGTAATTTCAGCAGAAAAATTCAGGGTTGCACCTTCAAAACCTTCATCCTGATAAATGTAAGCATCTAATCCAGAAAATAATAAATCGTTAAAGTGATCTACATCAAAGCTATTAACAGATGAGATTCGATAAATAACCTTGTCTGCATAGCGTTGAAGCGATGCTTCATTGATTAAATCTTTTGTTTTGGCAATCAGGTTGATGGTATTGCGTACATGGTAAAGTGTATTGGAAATATCAATAGGCGCGTGTGTTCCTGTAGAAGGATCTGGCCCAATGGCAGCATTAATCAATTCAATCAGTATCCGGTTAATATCCGCTAAACTATTGACCTGAAAATAATCTGCAATAAGTTTTTGAAATTCTTTAACAGCTGCTACCTGATTAGGGAGCTGAGTGTCTAGGTTTTTACCGTTGTCGTTTCGCATAACATTGTTAAAAAGTTCCTGGGTGCTGCGAAACAACAACTAACTCTTTACAGAGAAAATTTAAGATACGGCTCCAAACCGCTCACCCAGGAATATTGTAAATAAATTTAATTGATTTTGGAACTCTGTTTAATTAAAAATTACATTAGTTATTATTTCGCATTGGCAAGGTAATAACTATAATCTAATCCACAAAATAATTCAGCATAAAGATCAGTAACTCATGACCAGTTTTATAGTTGAGTGGACAGGATTTTTATCCATCTATTGGTTGGTGTCTCACCAACCGAAAAATTTACATCTATAAATTGAGGATTAACAGATTGACTGGCTAAGACTTAGGATGGTTGGTGAGACACCAACCATTAGGTTAAAGTCAATAACTCATGACCAGTTTTATAATTGAGTGGACAGGATTTTTATCCATCTATCGGTTGGTGTCTCACCAACCGAAAAATTTACATCTATAAATTCAGGATGAGCAGATTGACTGGTTAAGACTTAGGATAGTTGGTGATAAAATAACTTGCTTCATTGCCAGTAAGATTTTTTGTAAACATTTTTTAAGAAACAGAAGAGTGTTTACAATAAATTTGTTTCGGGTGTTGTAAACAATTCTGCAAGAAACAAAAAAAAGTTTACAATAAATTTGTTTCGGGTGTTGTAAACAATTCTGCAAGAAACAAAAAAAAGTTTACAAAAAATTTGTTTCGGGTGTTGTAAACAATTTTGCGAGAAACAAAAAAAGTTTACAAAAAAAATGGTTCTAAACGTCAGTGAATTTTTATTGATAGACATGTGCTTCATTTCTGGTTTAAGTAATTCCAATAATTAGCGCCCGATAATTCCTTATAAAAACTTTATCCACATCCAAAGTATTCAATTAAACTACCGCTGAAGTGAGTTTATAATTTGTCTGCTCTCATGTAGAAAAACACAACACATTGCCCTTAAAATACACAACATCTTGGTTTGTTATCTGTAGTATAAGTATTACGAATATTATTTAGATAAAAAATACAAATATTTTCGATTTAAAAATCTGTGTTTGAAAGCCTTTTAACAAGTGTTTGTATTAAGTCTGTATGTGTTAAATGCTATAAATGAGCGAAATACGGCACCGTTGGCTTAATTTTTGGTAAGTGTTTGCGGTATCCTATACCATCACACTCAAAATTTTAAAAATAAATATTAACGCTCAACCCATTCAATTTCAGTAAAATCCTTTCAGTAACAAGCCTTAGGATGTGTTTAAATTCAATCTTGTGAACATGCTAAGCCATATGGAAAACAAACTCTTTACCGAAATCAATATCGAAGATCAGGCGATTACTCATTTTGCCTCATTTAGTTTACAGCAGGCGTTTAACAGTCACCATTATTTCGAGTTGCGGTTTAACCACGATCAAATGGGCGCGCCGGGGCTGATTAACCTGGATGATAGTCGCGATTTTGTTGGTAAAACCCTAACAGCCTCTTTTGGTTATTCACCAGAGCTGCTCCAGCAGTTTGCCGGTTTAATTACCCGGGTAGAATTGGCCCAAAGCCATGGCTACCACGGCGTATTGATTGTGAGTGGATACAGCCCAACTATTTTAATAGATCGTGGCGAAGACCTGGGTTCTTACTTGGATAAAGATTTGAATGAAATTGTAAAACTAGCCACCATTGATACGCCGGCCAACGATTTAAAAATAGTGGCAAACGCCAATCGTACTTCAAGCATAGATTACCTGATTCAGTATAAGGAAAGTGATTGGGAGTTTTTGAACCGCTTATCTGGCGAATACCATGAATGGCTGTATTACGACGGTAAGCAACTTCATTTCGGAAAGCCAGATGTGCAGAAAGATATTGCCCTGTTTTATGGTCGCGATGTGCACAATCTGCAATATGCCATGGAAGTGGCACCCCTTAAAAACAAACGTTTTGCCTATAGTCCTAAACAGGATGAGATGTTGCAAAGCGAAAGCAGTGGCAAGGCCGATGGCCATCCGGATTTGGCACACGCCATCAAAGCTTCCAATTTAATGTATAGCAAAACTTTTAACCAGCCTTCGCTGATTAGGGTAGACAATAGCGGCGACATTAAAAGCCATGTAGACAATGAAGAAAAGGCCCACATCAGCGAACTGTTAAAAGTAAATGCCAGTGGCGATAACGCCGGATTGGGCATTGGTACCCTGGCAGAAATTACCATGAGCATCAGGCAGGAAATTGCCTTCGCCACAGAAAGCCTGGGCCAGTTTTTAATTACCAGCATCACCCATAACCTGGATGGAACGGGGAAATACCACAACACCTTCGAAGGGGTAGTTGCCAGTACCGAACGGTTACTGGTAACAAATTATAATAAACCTCAAGCAGATATGCAGCTGGCCGATGTAATCGACAATGACGACCCTCAGGGCCATGGCCGATTAAAGTGAAATTTAAATGGGAGTGCTACACCAATGATGTAACCGAATGGCTGCGGGTATTGAGCCCGAACGCCGGCACTGGCGATACGGGCAAAAACCGGGGCTTCCATGTGATTCCCGAGAAAGGAGACCAGGTAGTGATCGCTTTTGAAGAGGGTAATGTGGCGCGGCCCGTAGTAATGGGCAGTGTTTACCATGGCAAAAGTGGCGATAGCAGTGGCTTTAAGAACAGTAATACCAAAGGTCTGACTTCCAGAAAGGGCAGTGCCTTAACTTTTGACGATTTGAACCATGCGCTGAATATGGGTACCAGTGCAGCCAACTTTATTAATATCAAAAACGGCCAGGCTTTACTTACCGCACAGGCTGGAAATAAAATCGTGATCCAAAGTGGCAAAAGTGCCATCACAATGGATAAGGAAGGGAATATTGACATCAGTGGCGAGCACATTAGTATTAACGGGCGGAGCAGCATCGATATTCAGTCGCCGAAAATTACCATGGGTAATCTGGCTCCGGCAGAAGGGGCTACGCCAGCGCAAACAGCAGCGGCTACTAAAACGCTGGATATTAAGGGCGAAATAATTACGGTTGAAGGTAAAGACCTGGTAGATGCCAAAGCCAGGGCCATGAACCTTGCCGCCACTGAAAACGATTTCAACATAGACGGGCAAAAAAACTTAACCATAGGCGTTACCGCAACAGCTTCTTTAAATGGTGGCAAGGTAGAAATTAATAAAAGCTAAGCCATGTTATATAAAGACAACTATCCAATCAATTTTGGATTAAAAGAAGGCGCTTCGAAGGTTTACCAGATCGAACAGCAAATGAGCTATACCGTTGAAGATTACCAATACCACAATGAAATCAAAACAGCGGTAGAGGTTACGGTAGCCCGGAAAACGGCTTTGAGCTATGTATTTTCGATTCAGCTGTTAAACCAGTGGCAGCTCAAAAATGACGGGGCAGACGCAGTAGACCTTAGCCTGGCCGAATTGCGGAAAAAATTGTTGATTGAAACCAATCTGCAGGGCAAAATTCAACAGGTGATCAACCTGCCCGAAATTAAAGATCACTGGCTTGAGATCAGACCGGCAATTGCTAAAAAATATGCGGATCAGGAACAACTTAAAGAAATGATTAATGACGCGGTTTTACTGCTTTACACAGATGGTAGATTAAACAGCGCCATCCAGTCATCTTATTTATACTACGCCATATTGCCAGGACTGCTGGAACAAAACTTTAATAAAAATGACAATTATATCTTTAATGGGAACCGCCTGATCCCTCATGCCATAGGTAAAACGGCTATCCCCTTTAAAACCAAGGTTTCGTTGACTGATTACAATGAGGAACAACGTAGTTGCACGATTAAAATAGCCGGCGAGATTGATCGCGAAAATTTCGATCAGGATGGCGTAACCGAAATGTTTAGCGAACTGCTGGATGTATATAACCTCGATGCCTATGTGGAAGGTTTTCATTTAGAAAACTACACCTATGGTAACGATGGCATGCCCATGCAATCATCACAGCTCACGCAATATGCTATAGAGGGCGTATTGATGTACCGCAATCTTTGTATTCTCACACCACTAAACGATTAGCCATGGCCAAGAAATATGTTCCAAATGGTGCTTACCTGGTTTGCGATAAAGGGCTTGGCTATGGAAAACTGAAAGTTACCAACCATAAAAATGTTCGTTTGTATGGCAAACAAATGGCTACCGAGGGCGATAAAGTGCCGATGGTTAATATTCCCTGCCTGGGCATTTGTTCCATTACCAAAAGCAAGTGCCAGCCCATCCCGTTGTTATGGCAAGCGTTACAACAGGGGATTACCATTGGCCCTTATCATAAACTGTTAGAAGATTCGAAATTACCCTGCAGCCTGGGTGGAAAAATTGGCATTCATTTTAGTGTGCCCGCAGCCATGGCCGCTATTGAGGCCAATGTAACAGCGATGAAACAGCGCGATGTGAAAAATCTGGGCGCAAAGGTTGATGACTGGTTTCAGAAGGGATTTAACGATCAGGAAAAAGCCAACAATAAAATTGGTGGAATTTATGGTAAATACGCCAACTTTAAACTGGGCATAAATGAAGGAATCTATGGCGGCGTGAAAGGCATTGGTGAAGGGTTGGTTTTTTTAAGTGAAATGGGCGATAAGGTTAGGGGAGCAACTTTGCACGCCGTAACCCATCCTACGGAAACGGCTGGTAAAATAAAAGATGCTGCGGTAGCAACCAAGAACACGGTAAGCGGTGCCGCCAAATGGGTAAGCACACCAGGCAATGTAAACAAAGTAGTAAATGATTTTGGGCAGGCGCACGTAAATGCCTATAATTGGGCAACCACGCCCGGCAATCTGCAAAATGCGGGTAAATCTGCATTAACTAAAACGGGCGAAAGCCTGAAAGAAGCTAAGAATTGGGCAGGGAAACAAAGTCCACGCGATTGGGGCAGGTATACCGGGCGTACCGGGTTTGAAGTCGGGCTCATGTTTACAGGCGTTGGCGAAGCAAAAGCAGTAGTAGGCGGTGCGGAAATGGCTAATGTCGCAGCCAAAACTAGTGAGGGGGCCAATGTTCTGGCTAAAACTGCTGAGGCCGCAAGGGCAGCAAAAATAGCAGAAGAGGCGAATGCCGCTACAAAAGCCCTAGAGGCAGCTAAGGCGGCAGAAAAAGCAAAAAAGGCGAGGACATTGGGGGAGGTGGTATCCAATAGTGCAGATGAGATTTTAGAAGCAGCCTGGAAAAAGAAATGGAAGGAAGTTTTTGATGAGAAGAAGATTGATGAAGCTTATGAGGCCTATTGCAAAAGAAAAGGTACAGCTGCACGAAGCAAAGAAGAATGGTTTAGGGGTAAGAACGGTCGGGGAGGATATGAAAATACCTTAAAAGGGAAAATGGGCGAGTACCAGGCTGATCAGTTTATGGCCAGCAAGGGGTATACAAATTAAACCATAATGGCGAGCTGATAGATCCGCTCACGAAGGCAAAAGGTAAGGGAATAGATGGGATCTGGCATGATCCCGGACCACCGCCAAAGTATATTGTTAGTGAAACTAAGTATGGCTATAGTAAATTAGGAAAAGAGCAGTTGACAGATAAATGGATTAGAGACAACCTTAAAAATACCGTAGACACTAAAGATCAGTTAGCAATCCAAAAATTAATAAACAAAGGACAGTTGGAAAAACAATTGTTGAGGGTGGATGATAAAGGTAAAGTGATTACAGAAATAATTACAAAGAAATAAAATGGAAAAAAGAGAGCCGCTGTTTAAAGAAGAACATTTTTTAGAGGTAGTTAACTACTTTACGAAAAATATCAATGAAACAATTCAAGATGTTAGCGAGCATCTGGAAGAATATAAAATGAGTAATGTTTATTATAGCCTTTATTGTGATAATTGTGATTTGTTTAATGCTAAATACTCAGCTGGTTATCCTATTCCTAAACTGAAAGAGAATGCTGAGCAAGCGATTATCCGGCTAATAGAAAACTTAGAACATCCGGAACATGATAAATTTTATTTAGATGAATTAGAAGATTATTTAAAGCTTCTGCAATTATTATCTTTTGGGGTTTTATTTAACCTTGATAAGGTGATAATAAAAAAGCTCGTGAAGCTTTTTGAAGCAGATGACAAGAAAGCTGAAGATGCTTTATTAGATAAACTTGTACTTTCAGTTCTTCCAGATAGAAAACAGGGAAACATATTGCAACATCCAAAAGCCTACCAGTCACTTTCCGATGCCATTAATGCCACAAAAGAGGAACAGCCTAAGCTAATGCAAAAATTTCTAAAGGGTTGGTATAAAAGCATGCGTAAATGTGGCTGGCATGACGTACACCTGGGGGTAGGTAAAGATGGATTTCCGGGCTATTGGTGCTGGGAAGCTGCAATGGTTACGCTATTATATGACATGGATGATAGCAGTTACCACGATATGCCTTTTTACCCAAAGGATATGGTGGATTACGCGAGGCAACATAAACAATAATTGATATGGCAGATTTTGATCAGGAAGAGCGGTTGGCTTATTTAAAGGAAAAAATAAACAACCTCAATGCAACCCTCTCTCCCTTAATGGAGATGGCAGAAACTTTAGGCGTTAAATTCGATTTCAGTTTGGATAGTCTGGATTATCTGGAACTGATTTTAATGAAGATTAGTCCTGACTTCAATGATCCAGAACACAGCGGGCTTTATGAAGACAGCTGGATCTATCTAGGCGAAACCTACAGAAGGGTCCTTAGCGGCAAATGGAGCATTGCTGATGATGAAGACTATTATCTGGAAAGCCACAATGGTTTGCCGATGATTACTGATTTTGATCCCTATAATTCCGAACTCTTCCCAATGATCATTATTGATGTGTTTATGGAGCAGAGAACGCCACAATTCATGCGACAACAGGTAGCACAATATTTGTAAAAATATTATTTAGCAATTATTTGATAAAGATTTGGTAGCCCTTTTTTAAACCATTCCGGAATTTGTTTATCCTTTAAAGGAGTATACCCACCTGCTTTAGAAATGTGGCAAATTGGAAGTATACCATCGGAGGTGTCCAGCACTTCAATAGTATCAAATATTTTATAGTTCTTTTCCAGCATTTCCATATTGCCGTAGAAGTTGTTCTCGATGTCAAGCGGGGTAACGTGGAAGCCACCTTTTTTTACTCTAATCTCAACCCTTTGAATAGATCTGATCACTTCTTTTAATCCGCAGAATATTAGATGGATATCGAATCCAGCATTTTTAAAATCAGTGGGCGTTTGCCACGCGCCCTGGCCAGTGAAGTGTCCTTCGTAGGCAAAATGGGCTTTATTCGCAATATGGTAAGCTACAAGCTTTCTGAAATGGAATTCAAGGGCTTCGTTTGCTTGTTTTTTGGCTTCCTTACTGCTTCCATGAACTTTATAGAATTCTCGACTCTTTTGTGTGTAAAAAATATCACCGTCAAAGATATTTAAATTATTAAAATCAGCAGGTAGTAAGGCTTGTTTAAGAGTGGATTTTCCTGCACCATTACTTCCTGTAATAATGAAAAGTTGGGGCCTAACGGATGATGGCATTGTTTTTCCTTAATGCCTTAGTTTCCGAACTGGTTAACACTCTAATAAGTTTACGTGGAATTTCAATATTATTTTTGTCCAAACGTTCGATACTTATACGGCCATCAGGATACTCATAGAAAGCTTCATCCTCTTCAAGTTGCTCGCCAAAAATAAGGAAACAATGCCCACTGCTGAGGTCGTCCTTTCTCAGGTTTTTGATTACACCCTCTAAGGTTTTGATGCGATCCTCGTATTTTGGATGGGTAATAGAATTGACTAATTCTACATCTTCAAATAGCCGGCCTTGTATATAATGCTCGCGTTTCATAGTACAAAAATATTGATTTTAAATCATTGATAACAATTTACGCTTATTTTTTGATTTTATTAGATGTTGGAAAATCACATGGCGAATCTGGGTCATATAAGTAATGACATCTTAAAATAAAGAATCTATGTTGCTATTAAATTTATTAATATTGACCCTTTTTGGTGAACGAGTGCCATCTGTTAACAGACAAAACTACAGTCATTAATAAAAACGCTATTATAAGAAAAATAATGCTTTGCAGGTAGTATGGTTTCCTTACTATTATTAAGCAAAGAAAATAAAGAAGTATTGTGATGAAGAAAGGATTGATGCAGCCTACAAAGCCTATTGTAAAAGAAAAGAGAAAGATGCACGAAGCAAAGAAGAATGGTTCAGGGCAAGGATGGTCGCGGTGGATATGAAAACACACTAAAATGGAAAATGGGCGAGTACCAGGCCCATCAATTTATGGCCGGCAAAGATATACGAAGCTAAACCCCACCAGTGGCGAACAGATAAATTCACTATTATTGGTAAACTAACTGCCCAAAATAGTAGATGAACACATCAGGTCAAAATCCGGGTACAAACGGGTATTTTACTGCCAGCTGTTTGATGGCATTTCAAATGGATAGGTTTACTTTTGTTTTTAATATATTACAGGGGTAAATCGTGAGGGCGAGGGGCCGGAATAAAACATATTGGTGCATACTTATTTGGTTAATCCACAATATACTGGAGGTGTAAAACCTGCTTTATAATCTCCCCAAGCCAGTTTTGAGCCCTTAATTTAATCGCTTAAATTAACAAAAACTGTCTAGCCATAGAAAAAACATGTATATTCGTTTTGGCCAAATATCATCCCATTTTGCAATGTTGTCAAACTTTAAGATTTTTTTCCCTTTCGTTTTTTTACTGGTAAACAATCTTAATCCTTTAAAAGCACAAACCTCTTTTGGTGCTATAAAATATCTCGGTGTAGAAAATGGCCTCTCTAATAATGTAGTCAATTCCTTGTATCTCGATCATTTTGGTTTTATGTGGATGGGTACATACGACGGTTTAAATCGCTATGATGGCTATAATTTTAAAATTTTCAGGAGTGTTTGGGGCGACAAAAGCAGCGTAATCAACAACCACATTACCGTATTAAACGGCGATCAGCAAAACCGCATTTGGGTGGGCACGCAAAAAGGAATTTCCTATTATGATTACGCAGATTCTAAATTTCATCAACTAAAATATTCGGAAAATAAAAAACAAACAGCGGTAAGTTATGCCATTAACGCGATAGCCGTTTCAAAAAAGGCAGTGTACGTTGCAACAGACGACAGGGGTTTGTTTCTCCTCAAGAATAAAGAAAAACTGGCCGAAAGGATCGCCTTCAGGGGCACGAAAGATTTCAGTGTGAAAGCCATCTGTGCAGATGGTGAAAACCTGATCTGGCTTTTTATTAAAGATGTAGGTTTGTGTCAGCTAAATCCGGAAACCAGGTCCGTTAAGTTAATTAAATCGGATATTCGCCTGGTGACCAGTATTGTTAAAGGCAAAGGTGAGGATCTCTGGATTGGAACGGAACGCGGACTTTACACGTATCATACTAGTCAGAGGTTGCTGGAGAAATGCAGTCAGTTGTCTGGTAAGGAAAACATCATGAACCTCTCCCTTGACAGTCGGCAGAAGCTTTGGTTGTCCACCGATGGAGGAGGTGTCATCGTGTATGATGTGGTAAACAAAGTGGTAAATCATCTTCCTGCTGGACGCGAAAAGGGCTTATTGAGCAGTAATTCTGTGGCGCAGATTTACGAAGATCGCGAATCAAGAAAGTGGATCGCAACACTTCGCGGCGGGGTAAATATTATCGATCCGGAGCAGGGGCAGTTCAAAACGATCAAACGCAACTTACTCAAACCAAACTCGCTCATCAATAATTTTGTGCTCTCATTTAGTGAAGATCAAAATCATAATATCTGGATCGGAACGGATGGGGGAGGTTTAAGTGTCTGGAACCGGAAGAGCGATACCTTTACCAATTATGCTAAAAGCAATAAGCCTGGCGCTTTAACCAGTAACTTTGTTACCAGTATTTTAAATGATGCAGATAATAACATCTGGGTGGCATCTTTTAACGGAGGGATCGATCGATTTGATCCTGTAGCTGGTAAATTTATTCATTACCCCTGTTACGATTCTGTTAAAGGCATTGACGAAGAAAATATCTGGAAACTCTATCAGGATAACCAAAAAAATATCTGGGCGGGTACCACCAAAGGCGGCTCACTTTACCGTTATCACAAGGCCTTAGATAGATTTGAACTCTTTGATCATGATCTTAAAGACATTCATACCCTTTTTCAGGATAGCAAAGGCCGGTTATGGGCCGGGAACTATAGCCAGCTCATTCAGATTGATCCGGTAGGGAGAAAGCACAGGTATGTAAAAATAAATGCGGCAATTCGTGCCATCCAGGAGGCTGCGGGAAACAAAATATGGATTGGTACCGAAGGTGGAGGCTTATTGCTTTTCGATCCGCAAACCAAAAAAGTCAGGCGCTATCTGGAAAGCGACGGTTTACCAAGCAACTCTATTTTAAACATCTTAAAAGACAAGGACGGAAATTTATGGTCGAGTACTTATAATGGATTATCCAGGTTTGATGTAAAAAGCCAGACTTTTAAAAATTATTTCGCAAATGATGGTTTACAGAGCAATCAATTCAACTATAATGCAGCATTGAAATTATCAAACGGCGATTTTCTCTTCGGCGGCATTGGGGGCTTTAACCTTTTTTCGCCAGATAGCATCAGGAAGAATAAGCGGATCCCTAACATCATGCTCACTGATTTTAAGATCAACAACATTTCGCTCGATCATGATTCCAATTACCAGGATATTTCCGTAGTTAACCTCAAACAGATTTCAATTCCCTATCAGTCTGCAGTGATATCGGTAAACTATGCGGCTATAGAATTTTCTTTTCAGGATCAGATTTCTTACGCTTATTATCTGGAAGGCTGGGATCGGAACTGGAATTATGTAAACAAATTAAGCACAGCATACTATTCCCGCCTGGATGAAGGCACGTATAAGCTCCACATCAAAAGCACAGATACGGAAGGTATTTGGAGCAATAATGAAAAGGTAGTTACCATTATTATTTTGCCGCCTTGGTACCGTACCTGGTGGGCATATGCTTTCTATTTAATCATCGGTTCATCACTGTTTTATCTTTTTCAAACCTATAGAAACCGTCAGCGCAGGTTAAAACATGAAATAGAAATCACTAACGTGAAAATGGAGCGTGAAAAGGATTTGAACGAGAAAAAACTGAATTTCTTTACCAATATTTCTCATGAGCTGAGAACACCGCTCACGTTAATTGTAAATCCAATTAAAGATATCTTAAATAAAAAAGAGTCAGGAGTAGAGAAAGATAACCTTAATGTGGTGTACCGGAATTCGCGGCGGTTATTGAGCCTGGTAGATCAGCTATTGCTTTTCAGGAAGACCGAAAGCGAAAATGATGCGTTAAAAATTGTGCGGATAAACCTGTACAGTTTTGCTAAAGAAATCTTTCTGTGCTTTAATTACCTCGCCAAAAACAATGATATTGATTATTCCTTTGCGTGTGAAGAAACGGAACTGATTATTTATGGTGATAAGGATAAAATCGAAATTGTGCTGTTCAATTTGTTATCCAACGCACTCAAATTTACGCCAAAAGGTGGTTTTGTAAGGCTCGCGGTTCAAAGTACTCCAGGCGGTATAAAAATTGAAGTGAGCGATAGCGGGCCTGGGATTCCGGCAGGCGTAGGCGAGAAATTATTTGATAAATTTTATAAGGTAATGTCTAACGAATCGCTTAAAATGGGTTTTGGAATCGGACTTTATCTCGCTAAAAACTTTGTAGAACTGCATCGGGGTAAGATCTCTTTCGTGTCGAATCCGGGCACTGGCACCGTTTTTTTAATCGAACTTCCGGTAGGGGAAGCCAACATAAACGAAGAAGTGGTTGCTTTTCAAAATGAGTTAACTTATGTAAATGAGCTGATTGCACAAGAACAGGAAGATTCCGGGAAAAATACAGGTGAAAGTATCGGTAACCTGGAACTGCTGATTTCTGATCTGCATACTATTTTAATTGTTGATGATAACCAGGAAATCATCGATTATATCCGCAAAATTTTTAAAGAAAACTTTAGAATTTATACTGCAGATAACGGACTGGACGGACTAAGACTTTGCAAAGAGTATTTACCCGATATTGTAATTTCTGATGTAAATATGGATGGCCTGAACGGGATAGAACTGTGCAAAACAGTAAAAGAAGATTCGGCTTTGAGCCACATTCCGGTCATTCTGCTTACGGGCGATCCGAGTCCGGAGGTGAAGTTGAAAGGCATTGAAGTGGGGGCTTATGATTTCATCAGCAAACCTTTCGATAAGGAACTTTTTACTGCAAAAATTAATGGGATCATTAAAAACAGAACCAATCTTCAATCTTATTTTTATAACGAAATTACCCTAAAATCCGATGCCCATAAGGTATCGCAAGATGATAAAGGCTTTTTGCAGAAGTGCATTACCATTATCGAAGAAAACCTGATGGAAAACAGTTTCAATGTGAAGATATTGGCTTCTGGTTTAGGAATGAGCCACTCGAATCTGTATAAAAAAATTAAATCTACCTCCGGTCAGTCCGTTAATGGTTTTATCCGTTTCATCAGATTGCGTAAGGCTGCAGAGTTATTGATCAATACAAATCTGAATATTAATGAGGCTGCATTTAGGGTAGGCATAAATGATATTAAATATTTTCGAGAGCAATTTCAGAAGCTTTTTAAGCTCACCCCATCAGAGTTTATTAAGAAACACCGCAAAAGCTTTCATAAGTATTATAACATCAATGCTACAGTGTAAAGGGGTTAATATTAATCTGTCCCCCTTAAAGTATGATTTAACCCCCTGTTTAAAACATAAAAATTTCGGTACTTCGAATATAACCAAATGATAAAAATCGAGCAGCTTAAATCCCAAATGCATTTCTATACCAGGCGTACATTTTTTAGCGCAATATTAAGTTTACTTACTTTAGGTTGCGTGGCACAACAAAGTAGATTAAGTACCATCGCAACAAATGGTTGGTCGAACAATTCGGTCAATACCGTAATTTTTAGGAAAAATTCCGTGGTTACTTTTAGGGATATTCAATATGCGGCTTATTATGATGGTGATGAATACCTGGTGCTGGCCAAAAGAAAAATCAGTTCAGATAAATGGGAAACACTAAAAAGCAATTATAAAGGTGATGCTGCAGATGCGCATAAATCGATCAGCATTATGGTTGATGGAAAAGGAATTTTGCATGTGGCCTGGAGCCAGCATAACAATAATTTAAATTATGCACATTCAAATAAAAGTGGCGGTTTAATTTTAAGTGAAAAGAAATCCATGTTAGCCGAACGGGAGAATAAAGTGAGCTATCCTGAATTTTACAAACTTGCCAATGGCGATTTATTGTTTCTTTACCGCGACGGCGGATCAGGCAATGGCAACCTGGTGATTAATCGCTATGTGTTGAATACAAAAAAATGGAGCAGAATTCAAAATAACCTGATTGATGGGGAAGGAAAGCGAAATGCTTACTGGCAGGTGGCGATTGATCTGGCAGGTGTGATTCACATTTCCTGGGTGTGGAGGGAAAGCCCGGACGTGGCCAGTAACCATGATTTGTGCTATGCGAAATCTGCCGATGGCGGTGTAACCTGGCAAAAATCTAACGGACAAAAATACACCCTTCCCATTAACGCGGGCAATGCAGAATATGCCCTCAACATTCCGCAAAAGAGCGAACTGATAAATCAGACTTCTATGTTTGCAGATGCCAGCGGGCGGGTATTTATCGCAGGTTACTGGCGGGATAAAAATGAAGAAATTCCGCAATATCACCTGGTGTACAAAACCGATAGCAATTGGCGGGTGAATAATTTAGGCTTCAGAAAAACAGCATTTAGCTTAAGTGGGGGTGGAACGAAACGTATTCCCATTTCACGGCCGCAGATTATCGTCTGGAAAGCAGCCGGATTTTATGCTGCAGGCTTAATTTTCAGGGATGAGGAACGAGGCGGAAAGGCATCAATAGCGCGTATCAACAACGTCGCATCCAATCATTGGAACATAGAAGATTTGACCGCAAAAAGTGTTGGTGATTGGGAGCCTAGCTATGATACGGAGCTCTGGAAAAATAGAAAAGTATTGAGTTTGTTCTTGCAGGAAGTGAAACAAATTGATGGTGAAGGAAAGGCAAATCAGACCCCTACCGCTGTACAGGTATTAAATTGGAAACCAAATAAATAAGTAAACGATAAATATGAGAAGATTGAAGATAAAAGCCAAGGCAACGTTTGTATTCGCGTTTTTCTACGCTTTTACGCTGGGTACAGACGCATCTGCACAAAGTAAAAAACAGGGTGGGAAAAGTGCATACTTATTTGCCTATTTTACTGGAAATACCAAAGCAGAGGAATCCATTCGCTTCGCTGTAAGTGAAGATGGTTACCGTTATAAAGCGTTGAATAATAACGAGCCGGTTATTTCTTCAGCAAAAATCAGTTCTACAGGTGGTGTTCGCGATCCGCATATTTTACGCGGTGCCGATGGAAAGACCTTTTACATGGTGGTTACTGATATGGTTTCCGCAAAAGGTTGGGATTCAAATCGTGCGATGGTGCTTTTAAAATCCAACGACCTCATCAAATGGACTTCCAGTATCATTAATATTCAGAAAAAATATCCCAATCAGGAAAATTTGAAAAGGGTATGGGCACCACAAACTATTTACGATCCTGCGGTTAAAAAATACATGGTTTACTGGTCGATGAAACATGGTGACGATCCTGATAAAATCTACTACGCATATGCCAATGCCGATTTTACAGATCTGGAAGGAACGCCAAAGCAATTGTTTTTTAGTCCGACAAACGGCTCTTGTATTGATGGCGACATCGTCTACGATAAAGGAAAATATAACCTTTTCTTTAAAACGGAGGGAAATGGCAACGGCATCAAAAAAGCAGTTTCCAATAAATTAACCTGGGGTTATGTGCTTGGCGATAAATACTTACAGCAAACTAAAGACGCTGTTGAAGGTGCAGGTGTTTTTAAACTGAACAATGCTGAAGAATATATCCTGATGTATGATGTGTACACCAAAGGCCGTTACCAGTTTACCAAATCAAAAGACTTAAATAATTTTAAGGTAATTGATGAAGAAATCAGCATGGATTTTCATCCACGCCATGGCACGGTGATGGCCATTACTGCACAAGAAGAAAACCGCTTGTTAAGCAAATGGTACGCTGCAAAGTCGGTGTTGCAAAGCGCACAGAACCCATCCATCAAGAAAAATAATATCGTCATTGATTCTGTTGCGAAAACAGCTTTTTTACCAGTTAACTTTAATAGAGATTTAAAGGCTTTTGATCCACAGTTTTCCGAGTTTGCCGGAGTAAACATCAAGCCAGGCGGAAAGGTAGATTTTTCTAAAGGCCCCGTAAATTATACTGTTAAAATTGGCGATCAGAAAGCAGAAACCTATAAAATATCTGCGGCTGTTAACAATAATCCGGTTTTAAACGGCTATTATGCAGATCCCGAGATTCTTTATTCTAATCTAACGTCAAAATACTATTTATACCCAACCAGCGATGGATTTACCGGCTGGAGTGGTACCTATTTCAAAACATTTTCGTCACCAGATTTAGTAAACTGGAAAGATGAAGGTGTAATTTTAGATTTAAATAAGGATGTTTCCTGGGCCAGGAAAAATGCCTGGGCACCAACTGCCATCGAAAAGAAGGTAAATGGTGCCTACAAATATTTTTATTACTTTACCGCAGCACAGAAAATAGGGGTAGCAGTTGCCGATCATCCGGCAGGCCCTTTTAAAGACAGTGGAAAAGCACTGATTGCTAAACGGCCGGCAGGTACAAAAGGCGGACAAGAAATTGATCCTGATGTTTTCACCGATCCGAAAACGGGAAAAACATATCTGTATTGGGGAAATGGCCACATGGCTGTTGCTGAACTTAATGCCGATATGGTTTCCATAGATACGAACAGCATCAAAGTTATTACGCCGGATAAAACCTTCCGTGAAGGTACAGAGGTGTTCTTTAGAAATGGAAAATATTATTTTCTATGGTCGGAGAATGATACCAGAGATCCTGATTACGGTGTGCGATATGGCTATTCTGATTCGCCGACAGGTAAAATTACCATTCCGGAAAATAACCTGATTTTAACCAAATTACCGGAACAAGCCATTTATGGCACCGGACATAATAGCATAATCCAAATTCCCGGAAAAGATGAGTGGTATATTGTTTATCACCGTTTCACCAGACCAAAAGGCATCACCATGGGCGAATCTGCCGGCTACAACCGCGAGGTTTGCATCGATAAAATGGAGTTTGATGAAAATGGGGCTATAAAAAAAGTGATACCCACTGTAGAAGGCATTAAACCGAACAAATAATGAGAAAGATGAAATTAATTCAAGTTGTTACAGCGCTTGTTTTGCTGCTTACTGTAGCGAAGGAAACCATTGCACAAACAAAAGAAAGCGTTCTTTCACAACTTAATTTAGCCAATAATTATTGGCAGACCACCAATAAACCGCAGGTTCGGGCATTTTGGGATCATGCAGCTTACCAAACAGGAAACATGGAACTGTATGCTTTAACCAAAAACGAGGCTTACCGAAAATATGCGGAAGACTGGGCAGAGCATAATCAATGGATGGGAGCGAAATCTACAGATCAATCCAAATGGAAATATTCTTACGGCGAAACAGATGATTATGTGCTTTTTGGCGATTGGCAAATCTGTTTTCAAACTTATATTGATCTCTATCATTTGCAACCTGCTGAACATAAAATTGCCCGCGCAAAAGAAGTCATGCAATTTGAAATGAGCACGGCAAAAAATGATTATTGGTGGTGGGCCGACGGATTATACATGGTGATGCCCGTAATGACGAAGCTTTACAAGCTAACCGGCGACCAAAAATATTCAGAGAAATTGTATGAATATTTTATGTATGCCAATAGCATAATGTATGATCAGGAAGAGAAATTATACTATCGCGATGCCAAATATATCTATCCGAAACATAAAAGTGCCAACGGTAAAAAGGATTTCTGGGCCAGGGGTGACGGTTGGGTTTTCGCAGGTTTGGCCAAGGTGCTGAAAGATCTTCCTGAAAATGATCCGCACAGAAAAGAGTATTTAACTAAGTATAAAAATATGGCCAAGGCAATTGCGAAATCTCAGCAAAAAGAAGGCTACTGGACTCGGAGTATGCTCGATCCTGAACATGCACCTGGCGCGGAAACCAGCGGAACTGCATTTTTTACTTATGGTTTGCTTTGGGGCATTAACAATGGTCATTTAAAAGCAAAAGCCTATCTGCCAACGGCAAAAAAAGCATGGAAATATTTATCAGAAACTGCCTTGCAGTCAGATGGTAAAGTAGGTTATGTACAGCCGATTGGTGAAAAAGCCATCCCAGGTCAAGTGGTTAATGCTAATTCTACCGCGAATTTTGGCGTAGGTGCCTTTCTATTGGCCGGCTGCGAAATGTATCGCTATTTATCTGATCAAAAATAAACGTCTTCAAATGAGAATTAAAAATAGGGCAGCAGCCATGATGCTACTGATTTGCTTTGCTGGTACAGCAGTTGCACAAAAAACTAAAAGTAAAAAGAATGTGGTGCTTGGCGACAGGCAATTCTGGCTTCAGCAAATGGACAAAATGGTTCGTCCGGTAATGTATAACCTGGCGAAAGATAGCCTTAGGATTGCAATGCCCAAGGTAACATCTATCCATGTAGATAATAAAGACCACCGGATTAAAGTGCAATATGTGGAGGTTTTAGGTCGTGTTTTGAGTGGTATTGCACCTTGGTTACAACTTGAAGGTGGCGCTCCAGAGGAATTGGCTTTGCGGAAACAATATCGTGAATGGGCTTTGAGCGGGTTAAAAAATGCGCTTGATTCTAATGCCAAAGATTTCATGACTTTCGATATCGGTGGGCAACAATTAGTGGATGCTTCTTATGTGGCGCTGGCCGTCATCCGCGCGCCCTGGTTATGGGAAAATCTCGACAAGAAAAATCAAACGCTACTGATGAAATCCATCATCACCACGAGAAGATTTAAGCCTGTATTTTCTAACTGGTTATTATTTTCGGCCGTGAATGAAGCTTTTTTGGCGAAGTTCGGTTACGATTGGGATCCTATGCGTGTGGATTATGCACTCCAGCAGATGGAGCAATGGTATGTGGGCGATGGCATGTATGCTGATGGTACCTCATTCGCTTATGATTATTACAATAGTTATGTAATCCATCCGTACCTGGCTACTTTATCGGAAATTATTGGGAAGAAAACCAACGCTTATAAAGATATGTTCGAAAAGATCAAAAAACGGAATGAGCGTTATGCCATTATTCAGGAAAGACTGATCAATACGGATGGAACTTATCCGGCTACAGGTCGTTCTATAGTATACCGCGGCGCCGCTTTTCACCACTTAGCAGACATGGCCTTGAGAAATACATTACCTAAGCAATTGAGCCCGGAACAGGTTCGGGGCGCATTAACAGCAGTAATCAGAAAGACTTTGGAAAGCCCGGGCACTTACAAAAATGGCTGGTTAACCATCGGTTTATACGGAGACCAGCCAGAGTTGGGAGATTTTTATAATAACCAGGGGAGTCCCTATATTGCTTCTAATATTTTTTTACCTTTAGGTTTGCCAGCCACCAACCCTTTTTGGACAAACCCACCGGCAAAATGGAGCGCCCAAAAAATATGGAGTGGCGAAAATTTCCAAAATGACCATAGCGTTAATTTAAAATAAAATTCCTGCAATCGTATTTAGTCGTCATTCACAACCTATAACCTACAAAAAATATGAAAAGAAAATTCAGTTTTTTCTTCTGTTTCTTAATGACTTTACTGTCGGCACAGCAGCTTGTTTTAGCGCAGCAAAAATATACTTCTTTTACACCAGGCAAAATCTGGAAAGATGATAAAGGCATTCATATTAATGCCCATGGGGGCGGAGTGGTGGAATATAAAGGAACTTATTATTGGTTTGGCGAACATAAAGTGGAAGGTGGAAAAGGAAATACTGCGCAGGTTGGCGTGCACTGCTACTCCTCAAAAGACCTTTATAACTGGAAAGATGAGGGAATATCTTTAGCCGTTTCTGATGATTTGAAAAGCGACATTGCAAAAGGCTGTATCCTCGAAAGACCAAAGGTAGTTTACAATAAAAAAACGAAGAAATTTGTGATGTGGTTCCACCTTGAATTACTGGGTAAAAGTTATGAAGCTGCCAGAGCCGGAGTAGCTGTAGCGGATAAACCTACCGGACCATATACCTTTATTAAAAGTTACCGGCCAAACGCTGGTAAAATGCCTTTGTATGCAGAAGGTACGCCAGATATAGAGAAGGTGAACTGTGAACAGCCTGCAAATAAAAGCGATGGTTTCTTTTGCAGGGATTTGCCTGGCGGACAAATGGCGAGAGACATGACCGTTTTTGTCGATGATGATGGAAAAGCTTATCATGTATTTTCCTCTGAAGAAAACTTCACGCTTCACCTGGCAGAGTTATCACCTGATTATTTAAGTCATACAGGTAAATTCATCAGGATTTATGTTGGTCAGCAGACCGAAGCACCTGCTTTGTTCAAGAAAAACGGTACTTATTATATGGTGGGTTCTGGTTGTACAGGCTGGGCACCTAACCCTGCAAGGTGGTTCAAAGCCAGTTCCATCTGGGGTCCCTGGACTTTTATGGGCAACCCTTGCGAAGGTCCTGGTGCGAATATTACCTACGGCGGGCAGAGCACTCACGTACTTCCGGCACCCGGAAAAAAAGGAGAATTCATTTTTATGGCCGACAAATGGGAGCCAAAAAATGCCATCGATGGTCGTTATTTGTGGTTGCCAATTAAGTTTGAATGTGAGAAGATTAAAATTAACTGGCAGGATGAATGGGATTTAAATACGTTTAATAAGTAATTCAAACTATGGTTTATGCTGTCGATAGGCTCCAATCCGCCTATCGGCGCTTCTCATCTTGAAGGGAAAGGGTGAGAGAAAAAAACATTCATCACAGCCATCAATTTAAAAAAGTAACATCAATACATAGGTCCTGAATCAAGTTCAGGATGACGACCGCTTTAACCCACCGTTGATAAAATGATGTAATAAAAAGGTTCGGTATTAATGGAAGGCAGCGGATAGAAACGCAGGGATTCTTCGCTGCGCTCTGAATGACAATGAGGGGCAAACCTCGCTATGGCCACCCTGCTACCGGCCTGGGAAATGATGGAAGGAGAAGCCGTTGAAATTTTTGCACTAACGTTCAAATACCCTCTAGCCAAGGTAGCGCAAATGGCTCTTTTAAAAAAAAATCTTTATTACAAACCAAATCGAGCCCTTGTGCTACCGCCATTTAAATTTCGACGCGCTAATCCGACATCAGTTCCAAGCCTTGAGTTTTGCTTCTTTTTGTCAAGAAAAAGAAGATAGCCCTTCGGCGGCCAGCCGAGGCAAGCCAGTGCAGCGGAAAAACAGCCCCTATCCGCCTATCGGCACCTTTCCCCAGAAAGGGAAAGGGCGTGTAGAAAGCATTCATCACAGCTATCGGTTTAAAAAAGTAACATCAAACACAGGTCCTGAATCAAGTTCAGGATGACGACCGCTTTAACCCACGTTCATGGAATGACGTAAAAAGGGTTCGGTGTTAAATGAAGGCACTAGGTAAAAAACGCAGGGATTCTTTGCTGCGCTCTGAATGACAATTAGGGGCAAACCTCGCTATGGCCATCCTGCTATCCGGCCTGGGAAATGATGGAAGGAGAAGCCGTTGAAATTTTTGCACTAACGTTCAAACACTCTCTAGCCAAGGTAGCGCAAATGGCTCATTAAAAAAAATCTTTATTACAAACCGAATCGAGCCCTTGTGCTACCGCCATTTAAATTTCGACGCGCTAATCCGACATCAGTTCCAAGCCTTGAGTTTTGCTTCTTTTTGTCAAGAAAAAGAAGATAGCCCTTCGGCGGCCAGCCGAGGGAAGCGCCCGCGCAGTGGAATGACAGCTCCTATCCGCCTATCGGCACCTTCCAGAAAGGGAAAGGGCGTGAGAAGAAGAATATCTCGCAGCTAGCGGTTTTAAAAAAAGAATAATATTGAAATATAGGTACTGAATCAAGTTCAGGATGACGATCGCTTTAACCCACCGTTCATGGAACGATGTATAAAAAAGTTCAGTGTTAGATGAAGGCAGTAGGTGAAACCGCAGGGATTCTTCGCTGCGCTCTGAATGACAATGAGGGGCAAACCTCGCTGTGGCCACCGTGCTATCCGGCCTGGGAAATGATGGAAGGAGAAAACGCTTAAAGCTTCGACCACAACTTCAGCAAATGAAGAATCTGATTCGCAATAACGGATTTTCCTAAAGAATACTCAATCAACTTTAATTAGAAGCCACAATTTAAAATCGTTTTAGTCTTAATAATTAATATAAAATTTCCCGGTGCATTATTCGTAAGTAAATATTAACCGTCAACTTGACGGTTAAAAAAATGATAAATGCCGATTCTCGGCCTTAATCAGGTAAAAATTCACAATTTACCACCTACATTTTACCATATTACCCCTTCTAAAAGTTCTATTTTTCATGGTTATTTGAATAATCAGATCATCAACCTATGGAAACCCTTAAACCAAAAATCACTCTTTTTGCGTCTTCGCACGATCAATTGAAAATCTTTCAAATTAAGTTTTAATCAGGTATCCAAAAACTATCAAAACCCTTTACGCTACAACCAGTGGCAAATTCATCCCACAATCAAAACAAATTAAGAATGACTAAAAAATTACTAAACATGCAAAAATGCATTTTTATGTTTCTGGTTACCGTAGTGCTCACGGTAATTTGTATTGGAAACTTAAATGCCCAAACCCCTAGAATCTCTGTAACCGGACGGATCGCGGATAACCAGGGAAATCCGATTCCGGGTGCAACGATAAAAGAAAGAGGCACCTCCAATGTAACCATGAGCAATCCCGATGGCGGTTACAAAATCAGTGCAAGTAAAGGATCAGTTATTGAATTTGCATTTATCGGCTACGCGACGAAAAGCATCACTGTTGGTGATCAACCGCAGGTTAATATCACCCTAGTTGATGATGCCGAACAAGCGCTGGAGGATGTGGTAGTTGTTGGTTTCGGAAAGCAGAAGAAAGTAAACCTAACCGGTTCGGTAGGGGTAGTAGATGCAAAATCACTCGAAAATAGACCGGTTCAAAATGTGTCTCAGGCATTGCAGGGCTTAGTTCCAGGCCTGAATATTTCACAAAACAATGGCTCGCTGGAAAGCAGACCATCTATTAACATCAGGGGTGTAGGCACGATCGGAAGTTCCTCTTCAGATCCACTGATTTTGATTGACGGAATGGAAGGCTCATTAAATGCTTTAAATCCGCAGGATGTAGAGAGTATTTCGGTATTGAAAGATGCATCGGCATCGTCTATATATGGTTCGAGGGCGGCATTCGGTGTAATTTTAGTGACCACCAAAAGAGGTAAGGCCGGAAAGGTGCAGGTAAATTACAACAATAGTTTCCGTCAAACCAGTCCGGTTTTATTGCCGGAAATGATGGACTCTTACACGTTTGCACTTTATTTTAATGATGCAGGCAAAAACGGAGGGAGTGCACCTCATTTTGATGCAGCAAGTTTAAAACGAATCAAAGATTTCCAGGATGGAACACTAAAAAGTACGATTATTCCAAGTCCGAACAACAAATTGGTTTGGGCAGATGGTTATGCTTTTGGTAACGATAACAACGATTGGTACAAAGTAATGTACCGCGACCATAGCTTTTCGCAAGAGCACAACGTAAGTTTAACTGGCGGAACAGAGGCGACCTCATATTACCTGTCTGGTAACTTTATGGATCAAACCGGGATGATGCGTTTCAATCAGGATGGTTATGCCCGCTATGGTGCTACGGCGAAAATCAATACCAAAATCTCAGAATTTTTAACCGCGAATTATAGCAATCGTTTTCTTAGAGAAACTTATCATCGCCCTGCGGCATTAACGAATGGTTTTTATGAGGGGATTGGCCGTCAGGGTTGGCCAACTCTGCCACTGTATGATCCGAACGGTTATTTGTATAGCTCTCCGTCGCCTGCCTTAGAAATGGCAGAAGGTGGTGATGATAATGAAGTTAAAGATTGGATGTACCAGCAAATTCAATTGGTTTTTGAGCCGGTTAAAGGCTGGAAAACATTTGGAGAAGCAAATTACCGGACGCAAACGCAATTCCGTCACTGGGATTCGCAGCAAACATTTAACCACGATGTAAATGGGGTTCCGTATCTCTACAGAAGAAGTTCGAATGTAAACGAATATGGTTATAAGGAAAACTATTTCAATACCAATATTTACTCAGAATATTCGAAAAGTTACGGTAAACACAACCTTAAAATTATGGCTGGTTTTCAGTATGAAGATACCCGTTACCGTGATTTAAGTGCACAAAGAAATGGCATCATCGTGCCTGATATCGCTACATTAAACACCACTTCGGGTTTAGATGCTGATGGAAAAGTGCTGGCGCCCACTGTTTCCGGGCAATATCAAAATTGGGCTACGCAAGGATTATTTAGCCGTTTAAACTATGATTACGATGGTATTTATTTGTTGGAAGCTAACCTTCGCTATGACGGATCGTCGCGTTTCCGTTCGGATAAACGCTGGGGATGGTTTCCATCAGTTTCTGCGGGTTGGAACATGGCCAGAGAAGATTTTTTTAAAGACAGGTTTGCTTTTGTAAATACCTTTAAGTTCCGGGCTTCTTACGGCAGTTTAGGAAATCAAAATACCAAAGTTTGGTATCCAACTTACCTCACTATGCCAGTTGGTACTGCAAATGGAACATGGTTAGTGAACGGCGGCCGACCAAATACTGCCAGTGCGCCTGGGATTGTAAGCTCAACATTAACCTGGGAAACTGTAGAAAGTTATAATGCAGGTTTAGATTTTGGCTTTTTGAAAAACAGGTTAACCGGATCTTTCGATTGGTTTAACCGCAAAACCTTAAATATGGTTGGACCTGCACCAGAACTTCCGGTAACTTTAGGGACAGCGGTGCCACAAACAAATAATACCGATTTAAAATCGATGGGTTTTGAGTTTGAAATTGGCTGGAATGACCGTACCAAAAGCGGCCTGGGTTATGGCGTGAAGTTCTTATTATCTGATTTGAAAACTACGGTTACCCGTTATCCAAATGCGACTATGTCTTTAGATACTTATAGAACAGGTCAGCAATTAGGCGAAATTTGGGGATACACGACCATTGGGATTGCTAAAACCCCGGAGGAAATGAATGCCCATCTGGCTACGCTAAGCAACGGACAATCGGCATTTGGTTCGCAATGGTCTGCCGGAGATATCATGTATGACGATCACAATAAAGACGGTAAACTGGATTGGGGAAGCTGGAGACAAGGGGATTCTGGTGATGCACACCTGATTGGAAACAGCACACCGCGTTACCGTGTGGGTTTAGATATCAATATGGATTATAAGGGCTTCGATTTTCGGGCGTTTTTCCAGGGAGTATTGAAAAGAGATTACTGGCAAAACAGTTACTTCTTCTGGGGCACGACTGCAGATAAATGGTGGTCTACAGGTTTAGTACAACATGCAGATTATTTTAGGAATGATCCAAACAGTCCCCTAGGTTTAAACTTAGATTCATATTACCCAAGACCAACTTTCGGAACCGGTAAAAACCAGCAAACGCAAACCGGTTATCTTCAGGATGCTTCTTATATCAGGTTAAAAAATATTCAACTGGGTTATACCATCCCTCCACGATTGACAAAAAAATTCGGTGCACAGAAATTAAGGTTTTTTGCTTCAGGCGAGAACCTGGTCACCTGGACTAAACTTGCTGAGATGTTTGATCCGGAGACAATTGATGGTGGCTCAAATGGAAGTGTATATCCGCTTTCCAAAGTGATGTCACTGGGTTTAAGTGTAACTTTTTAATCAAATAGAAATGAATTTTTCAAAGTATAAAAAATATAGTTGCCTGGCAACACTAGCAGTTTTTGCACTCTTATCCGCAGGCTGCCAAAAGGCTTTAGATAAAGCACCACTTTCAAATATTACCCCAGAAAGTTATTTAAAAGAAGAAGGGCAACTTGCCGCTTACGCAATTGCGAGGTATCCCGATGCATTTCCTTCACACGGAAATTATTCTTTCGGCACCTTTGGTATTGATGGTAATACTGATAATATGATTGTGCCTGTTTTGGATAATAGATTTATTCCAGGTTTATGGCGTGTAGAGGCTTCGGGTGGAGAATGGAGTTTTGGTAACATCTACCAGGCAAATTATTTCCTGAGCACCGTAGTACCAAGATGGAAAGCTGGCGGCATCGTCGGTAATGCCGATAACATCAGGCAATATATTGGTGAAATGTATTTTATCAGGGCAGTAGAATATTTCAAGAAATTGCAATCATTAGGCGATTTTCCAATCATCAAAACTGTTTATCCTGATGAGAAGGAAATTCTTATCCAGGTGAGTAAAAGACAGCCACGTAACGAAGTAGCCAGGTTTATCCTTTCTGATCTTGATTCTGCTGCGCTGCTATTAAAAACATCACCGGATGCAACAAAAAACAGAATTTCTAAGCTTTGTGCACAGCTGATTAAATCCAGAGTTGCTTTGTATGAGGGCACATGGCTAAAGTATTTCAAAGGAACAGCCTTCGTTCCCAACGGACCAAACTGGCCCGGCAAATCGAAAGATTACAACGCAAATTATCAATATCCAACAGGAAGCATAGATTCTGAAATTCAATACTTTTTAGGCGAAGCCATGTCTGCAGCGAAGAGTGTGGCCGATGCCGTTCCACTGGTGGCCAATACCGGAATTATAGAAGCGCCAAATAACGAAAACCCTTATTTTAAAATGTTCGGCGCAGTTGACATGTCTGGCTATAGCGAGGTTTTATTATGGAGACAATATGGCGCTGGTTTGGTTACACATAACATTCCGGTGTATACCCAGGCTGGAAACTATGCGGTGGGTTTATCAAAAAGTATGGTAGAAAGCTTCTTAATGGAGAACGGATTGCCAATCTATGCCACTGGAAGCAATTATCAGGGAGATGATTATATTGCTGATGTTCGAAAAAACCGGGATGGAAGATTAAACTTATTTTTGAAAGAACCCGGACAGAAAAACGTATTGGTAAACGTTGGGCAGGGAACCCATGCCACATTAATTGAGCCAACGCCGAGAATCTGGGAATCCAGTTACGACCAGAAATATACCACTGGTTATGCCATCAGAAAAGGAATCAGCTATGATGGCGCACAAGCCAACAACGGACAGGGATTTACCGGAAGCATTACTTACAGGGCCAGTGAAGCTTATTTAAATTACATTGAAGCAAGCTATGAAAGAAATGGAACAATAGATGCAGACGCTACTAAGTACTGGCAACAATTAAGGGCAAGAGCGAAAGTAAATACCAATTTTCAGGAGACCATTGCCGCAACGGTGATGGCCAGAGAGACTCAGGATTGGGGCGCTTACTCTGCTAATGCCCTGGTTTCGCCAACACTTTATAACATTCGCCGGGAAAGAAGAAATGAGTTAATGGCGGAAGGCTTGAGGTATATGGATTTAAAAAGATGGAGGGCAATGGATCAGATGATCAGCACGCCATATCATTTTGAAGGCTTTAAACTTTGGGGGCCAATGAAGAGCTGGTTTTCTGCTGCTCAAATTGTATATGGTGCCGCAAATTCTGGTGCTGTGGTGTCTGATCCAGCTTTGAGTGTTTATTTACGTCCGCAGGAAATCCGTTCAAATGCCGATTCTTACAAAGGTGCAAGGTGGATGATGGCTCATTATTTAAGCCCGATTGCAACCCAACACTTTAACATTACCGCTCCGGATGGAAACATAGCCAGTTCACCGATTTATCAAAACCCAGGTTGGCTTACAGCTGGTGGCTCAACGCCAACAGGAATATAAAAATTTTCAGTTACAGTGTCTTCGAAGGAGGAATCTGTAACTGAAGCATTCAAAATTAATTTATGAGTTTAAAAACAACAATAGCAGCAGTTTCGCTGGCGATTTTATTTTCACAGCAGGTTTGTGCCCAAAACAACGATTGGGAAAATCCAAGATTAGTGGATCAAGGGAAGGAAAAAGCCCATGTTACTTTCATGTTATTCGATAACCATAAAGATGTAATTCAGGATGATTACTCGAAATCACCTTATTATAAATCTTTAAATGGCAGCTGGAAGTTTAATTATGTTGATAAACACCAGAATCGCCGGGTAGATTTTTTTAATACCAGTCTTGATGATAGCGGATGGGCAAATATCCCTGTTCCATCCAATTGGGAACTCAACGGTTTTGGGATTCCTATTTATACTAACATCACTTATCCTCATCCAAAAAATCCGCCTTTTATTGGCGAGAATAATCCGGTAGGTACATACAGAAAAACTTTCACTGTTCCCGAAGACTGGGAAGGAAAAGAAACCATCATTCATTTTGGTTCTATTTCAGGCTGCGCTTTTATTTACCTGAATGGGAAAAAGGTGGGCATGACCAAAGCTTCTAAAACGCCTGCGGAATTTGACATTACGCCTTTTCTGAAACCTGGCAACAATATTCTGGCCGTTCAGGTTTTTCGCTGGTCTGACGGAAGTTATTTAGAGGATCAGGATTTCTGGCGCCTGAGCGGAATTGAACGCAACGTTTATTTATACGCCATGCCGAAACAAACCGTTTGGGATTTCTTCCTCAAAGGTGATCTGGATCAAAATTATACTGACGGACTATTTACGGCCGATGTTGATGTGCGCAAATTTGCAAAGCAAAACCCCGAAGGCGGATCGGTTACGGTATCGCTCCTGGATAAAACCGGCAAAACTGTTTTTACAAAAAAACAATCCTTCAATGCTAATGCAGATTCTATTCAAACCGTTCGTTTTAGCGGAACGATTAAGAATCCATTGAAATGGAATGCAGAACAACCGAATCTATATGATTGTATAATCGAACTTGCAGATGCAAAAGGCAAACAAACAGTTATAACAGGAGCGAAGGTTGGCTTTAGAAAAGTAGAAATTAAAAATGCGCAACTTTTAGTAAATGGTGTTGCTACCTATGTTCACGGAGTTAACCGTCATGAGCATGATGATGTTACCGGCCATACTACAACCAAAGAATTAATGTTAAAAGACATCCGGTTGATGAAGGAATTTAACATTAACGCGGTGCGATTATCACATTATCCAAACGACCCACTTTGGTACAAACTCTGTGATGAATATGGGCTTTATCTGGTAGATGAGGCAAATATAGAAACACATGGCATGGGCGCAGAGTGGCAAAGTGCTTTTGATAAGTCAAAGCACCCGGCTTATTTACCGGAATGGGCTGCGGCGCATGTAGACCGAACAGTAAGGATGGTGGAACGTGATAAAAATCATGCATCCATTATTATCTGGTCGCTTGGAAACGAATGTGGAAATGGGCCTGTGTTTCATGATAATTATAAATGGATTAAGCAGCGCGATAATACCCGCCCTGTTCAGTTTGAGCAGGCTGGCGAAGACTGGAATACGGATATTGTTTGTCCGATGTATCCAAGCATTGGCTCCATGAAAAAGTATGCCAACGATCTCACCAAAACGCGTCCCTATATTATGTGCGAGTATGCCCACGCCATGGGAAATAGTAATGGTAATTTTAAAGAGTACTTTGATATCATCCGCGGAAGCAAACATATGCAAGGTGGTTTTATCTGGGATTGGGTAGATCAGGGAATTAAAACCAAGGATGGAAATGGCAAAACATTCTGGGCATATGGTGGCGATTTAGGTGGTTTTTACTTGCAGAATGATGAAAACGGCGTGGCCGATGGAATGGTGAGTTCCGATCGGACACCAGATCCGGGTGCATACGAGATCAGGAAAATTTATCAGAATATTTTATTTACATCAGCAGATATTACCAAAGGAAACCTCACAGTAGAGAATCTTTTTGATTTTACTAACCTCGATCAATATCATTTTAAATGGGTATTAATGAGCAATGGCAAAATGGTTAAAGAGGGTACATTCGAGGTGAACCTTAACCCGCATACTAAAAAAGACATCAATCTCAATGTTCCGGTGTTTAAATCCATTGCCGGGACAGAATATTTCTTAAATGTTTATGCTTACCGTAAAAAAGCCAGCGCCATGTTGCCTGCTGGTTTTGAAGTAGCCAATGAGCAATTCTTTTATGGTGGTGATTTCTTTGCGAAGGCAAGCCAGGCTGCGGGTAAACTTAATGTAACCACAGATGGTAATAAACTTTCGTTTACTGCTGGCGATGTAAGCGGAGAATTTGATACGAAGTATGGAAGGTTTATTCGCTACAGTAAAAAAGGCGGAAAGAACTTTAACCGTTTCCCGGAGCCTTATTTCTGGAGGGCACCAACAGATAACGATTTTGGAAACAATATGCCACAACGTTTAGGTATCTGGCGTTCGGCGCATGAAAGCAGAAAACTTATTGCAGTAAATGTGGCAAAACAAACAGATAGCGGCTTGCTGATTAATGTAAATTATATGCTGAATAGTGTGGCTGTGCCTTATGCGATCAACTATCTGATTCAAAATGATGGATCGGTAAAAGTTACTGCTACAATGGATTTAGGCGATAGAGATTTGCCAGAATTGCCCAGATTTGGAATGCGGACAGAGCTGCCACAAGCTTACCAGAATCTAAAATATTATGGGCGGGGGCCGTACGAAAACTACAGTGATCGTAATTTTGCTTCTTTGGTTGGTCTATATGAGGATCAGGTAGAAAATCAGTATTACAAAGGTTATATCCGTCCGCAGGAAAGTGGGAATAAAACCGATGTTCGCTGGTTGAGTTTAACCGCTAATGATGGCAGTGGCCTTTTAATTGAAGGTGCACAGCCCATTTCATTTACTGCGATTAATCATTCTACCGAAGATTTAGATCCGGGTTTAACCAAAAAACAACAACACCCTACAGATTTACTGGTACGCAATAACGTGTACTTAAATATTGATTTGAAGCAACGCGGAGTGGGTGGAGATGATAGCTGGGGTGCCTATCCACATGCGCAATACCGACTAACAGATAAGAAATATTCATACAGTTACACTATTAAACTTTTAGGTAACTTTATTCCAGATGCGAGATAAAATGCAATATATCTTTTGTTCACTACTGGTTTTTATCACAACATTTTGCGCCATTAATGGGGCGCAAAATGTTGCACATTCAAGATTTTTTGAAGATGGTTATCAGCTGGTATGGGCTGATGAGTTTAATAAGGATGGTAATCCGGATCCTCGCAACTGGATTTACGAGCAAGGTTCTGTGCGGAATGAAGAACTGCAATGGTACCAGCCAGAAAATGCTTTTTGCAAAAATGGCTTATTGGTTATTGAAGCCAGAAAAACTGAAAAACCTAATCCTGATTTTGTTGCGGGAAGTAAAAGCTGGCGTAAAAACCGAAAAACGATCCATTATACCTCTGCTTGTTTAATTACCAGAGGTTTGAACAGCTGGCAGTACGGACGTTTTGAAATGCGAGCCAAAATAGATATAAGCGAAGGGTTATGGCCCGCTTTCTGGACTTTGGGCGTTGAGGGTTCATGGCCTGCCAATGGTGAAATAGATATCATGGAATACTACCGGGGCAAAATCCTGGCAAACATTGCAAGTACGGCTAGAAATGGAAAAACAAAATGGTTCAGCCAAACCAAAGCTGTTGATGAACTGGGCGGTAAAGCATGGGCTAAAAAATTCCATGTATGGCGAATGGACTGGGATGAGCAATCTATCAGTTTATTTGTGGATGATGTATTGTTAAATAAAACCTTACTCGCCGATCTTGATAACGACGACCGCAAAGGCACTCATCCCTTTAAACAAAAACATTATGTTTTATTGAATCTCGCAATTGGCGGGATGAATGGAGGTGATCCGGATGGCACTAAATTTCCGAATCGTTTCGAAATAGATTACGTTCGTGTTTATCAAAAATAGAATGGCTCAACATGAATGAAGGCAGGCTGCAAAAATGCAGGGATTCTTCGCTATGCGTTGAAAGACAAATCCTCATACACTTCAAAGTTGAAAAATCGTCATTGCGAGGAGGTACGACGAAGCAATCTAATTTCAAGGTTCTTCAATGGAGATTGCTCTAGCAGATGAAGAATATGCTTCGCAGTGACGATTTTTTCGTACGATTCTGAAACAAGTTCAGTAAAACAACCGTTTTGATCCGCACTTTAATCAAGAAAAGGCCCATAAGTATAAAAGAAACCTCACAAATCTAAAGTTGCACCCAGTTTTGTATATTTGATTTTCACATAGCCAAATATTTCATCTCAATGCCAAATGCATTATTATTCCCTTTACAGGAAGATAACTTACCATCATGAAGCGAACCATTCTTTTCTTAATTATCTCTACATTTTCTTTTCAGATTATTGCGCAAATTAAATTGCAGGCTTTTGACCTTAAGGATGTGCGGCTGCTGGAAAGCCCGTTTTTAAAAGCCGAAAAAACGGATCAGGCGTACATGCTTTCCCTAAATCCCGATCGGTTATTAGCACCCTATCTAAAAGAAGCCGGTTTAACACCCAAAGCAGAATCTTATGGAAACTGGGAAAATACAGGTTTGGACGGACACATTGGCGGTCACTATGTTTCAGCACTTTCGCTAATGTATGCTTCCACCGGAGAGGAAAGCGTAAAATCCCGACTGAATTACATGCTCGATGAACTGGAAAAATGCCAGCTAAAAAATGGGAATGGATATTTATCCGGCGTTCCCGGCGGAAAAGAAATCTGGTCACAAATTAAACTGGGCAATATCAAGTCTTCCAGCTTTTCCCTCAATGGAAAATGGGTGCCGCTTTATAACATTCATAAAATTTTTGCGGGTTTGCACGATGCTTATGGAGTTGCAGGGAGCGAAAAAGCGAAGTACATGCTTATTAAGCTTACCGATTGGTGCATAGACCTGGTTTCCGGTTTATCAGATCATCAGATTCAGGAATTATTAAAAAGTGAACACGGTGGGTTAAATGAAATATTTGCAGACGTTTATACTATTACAGGTGACAAAAAATACCTGAAGTTAGCCAGGCAGTTTTCCGATCAGTCGGTTTTGAAACCCTTGCTGGCAAAAAAAGATGCGTTGAACGGTTTACATGCCAATACGCAAATTCCAAAAGTGATCGGTTTCGAGCAAATTGCTTTGGTAGATCAGGATCAGAATTGGGGCAAGGCCGCAGCGTTCTTTTGGGAAACGGTGGTTAATGACAGAACAATTGCCATTGGTGGAAACAGTGTGAGGGAACACTTTCATCCATCAAATGATTTTTCTTCGATGCTCGAATCGCGGGAGGGACCGGAAACCTGTAACTCTTACAACATGCTGAAACTGACTAAGCAGCTGTTTCTTGATGCACCTTCTCTCAAATATTTAGATTATTATGAGCGAACGCTGTATAATCATATCCTAACATCTCAAAGGGAAGAAGGCGGTTTTGTGTACTTCACGCCCATGCGTCCGGGTCATTACCGTACCTATTCAGCCCCTCAGGAAAGTTTTTGGTGCTGTGTGGGCTCTGGTTTAGAAAACCATGGCAAGTACGGGGAGTTGATTTATGCACATAACAAACTGGATATTTATGTTAATCTCTTTATTCCTTCTACCTTAAACTGGAAGGAAAAGGGAATCAGCCTTACGCAAGAAACAGGTTTTCCGGAAAAAGAGTTCAGTCAACTAAAGTTGAAAATTGCAGGTAAAAAGAGTTTTGCAATCAACTTTAGGCATCCATCCTGGCTGTCTAACGGGCAAATGATGATCTGGATCAACGGTAAAAAAACAATAGCGAAAGTCCTTGGGAATGGTTATGTCTCTATCGATCGGATTTGGTCAACAGGCGATGTGATTAAAGTTGCCTTGCCCATGCACAACACGGCTGAATTTATGCCTGACGGATCTGATTGGGTAGCATTTCTTCACGGACCAATTGTGATGGCCGCAGAATTAGATACCCTTCAGCAACCAAATTTGAGTGCAGACGGAAGCCGGATGGGGCATATTGCATCTGGTGCATTATTTCCGTTGAGTGAGGCGCCGCTGGTTTCGGGCAACAAAGCAGATCTTGCTAAAAATATTGTCGCCGTAAAAAATGAAACGCTTGCTTTTAGTGCTACAAATGCAATTTATCAGCCGAAATTCAAAGATCTTAAACTGGTTCCGTTTTACCGCTTGGCAGAAAAACGTTATATGATTTACTTCCCTTATGCAAGCCCCGAAAACCTCAAGGAAAGGGCAAAAGCCATAAAGTTAGCAGAAATTGAAAAAAGTAAACTTGAAGAAGCAACTGTTGATCTGATCAATACCGGGGAGCAACAACCCGAGTCTGATCACGGCTTTAAAGGGGAGAAAACAGATAATGGGATTTATCAGGATCGTCACTTCAGAAATGGAAAAGGATGGTTTAGCTATAATATAAAAAATGAGCATTTAGCGGCTAAAAGAGTTCGGCTTACATTATATGGTAAAGAAGAAAATAAAATATTTTCGCTTTTGATTAATAACAAGGTTATTGCTAATGTGAGCCTGGACGGAAGCAAGGGAAATACGTTTTATGCGCAAGACTTCGATATTCCGGAACCGTTGCTGGCCAGGCAAATGGAACTGACGTTAAAAGCTCAGGCAGGATCTGCTATCGCAAACATTTATGAAATAAGGTTAATGAAATAATATTTTAATTTAACTGAATGCTATATTATTTTCTAACAGAATATCTGTATTTTTCTACCAGCATCTTTACTTACCACTGGTACTTGCAAGAATGCTTTTCCCTTCCGGAGGAAAGGTGCTGCTAAGTGGATATGGACGTTTAATATACAACCTTTAAAAAAATAAAAGCCTTAAAGGGCTTTTTTAATTTCAAAGCATTATTTTTACGCCAATTATGGAAAACGACAAAAGAGAAATATTCGATAGCGTTGCACAACGTTTAAAAATTGAAGGTTTTAATGTAGTAAACCGCGATGAAACCCGTCCTTGGGGTGGTTTCTTTGTGATTGATGAAGCCCAGGCTCAACAGTTTGCTGATACTTATTTTGACGGATTAGATGTAGAGGGTTTAAAAATAGGTGGTAAATTAAGTCCGAAAATATTAATAGTAGCACCAAATACACGTTTATCTTGGCAATATCATCACCGCAGAGCCGAAATATGGCAGGTAGTAACTGGAACAGTTGGTATCAAAACCAGCGAAACAGATGAAGAAGGTGAAGTGAAAGAATATGCCCCTAAAGATCAGATTAAATTACAACAAGGCGAGCGTCACCGTTTAATTGGTTTAGAAGATTGGGGTGTAGTTGCAGAAATCTGGCAACATACTGATGCTTCAAATCCATCAGATGAAAGCGATATTGTACGGGTACAAGACGATTTCGGTAGATAGTATAATCCACAAACATAAATCAAAAAGGCACGTTGGGTGATTTCCCGTGCCTTTTTAATACATTTCAAAATCTTCGTTTACTAACGAATATTACCCAACGGCCACTTTATAAAAACTAAAAGCAGATAAATGCCGTTTATATAGCATACACATAATACATGATTATCCTTATATTCTTTCTTTGCCATTGGTTTTTATCACTTTTTAGCCAAACCTTTTTCCTCCACCGTTATTCATCACACAAAATGTTTAAAATGGAGCTTTTTTGGGAAAGATTTTTCTACCTGATTTTATTGATTTCCCAGGGCTCATCATTTTTAAATCCAAGGGCTTACGCCATTTTGCACCGGATGCACCATGCCTATAGCGATACAGCGAAAGATCCGCATTCACCTCATTTCTTTAAAGATGTTTTCGGGATGATGATTGCAACGAAGAACATGTATATGGATTATCTTCATTTTAAGATACAACCCGAACCAGCTTTTCAGGGGAACTATCCGGAATGGCCTTTGATAGATCGCATTGGTAATTCCTGGTTATGGAGAATTGGATGTGGCTTATTTTACATTGGTTTTTATATCGCTTTTGCTAATCATTGGTGGTTATTTATTTTATTGCCAATCCACTTCTTAATGGGACCGCTACATGGTGCTATTGTAAACTGGTGTGGACATAAATACGGTTACTCGAACCATGATAACGATGATCATAGTAAAAATTCATTGCCTTGGGATTTTCTTTTAATGGGTGAATTATTTCAAAATAATCACCATAAAAAACCTAATAGTCCAAATTTTGCAACTAAATGGTGGGAATTTGATCCAACTTATCCAGTGATGAAAGTATTGCATTGGATGAAGATTATTAAGATTAGAAAGGTTTAAGTATTAATTCCTTCTTTATAGAATTTTCAACTTATAGGTTTTGTTAAAAATTTAAGCTTTTACGATAGTACTATGGCGTAAAATCATGGTGTTTCAGATTTGCTCATGTGTTTGATTAAGCTTACATTGTCTAGGTGTCTCAAATAACCTTAATTGCTATGAGTTTTATCTTAATCCATACACAGATTAAAAGTTTGTCATTTATATTTCTATCAAAAACATCCGCAGCTTCTCAAATTAAGCGTTAGTTCCGCTTTTCTATACCTATTATTCGTCTTTCTTCCTGTTTATCTGTTTTTTACAGATAAAAATCGCACCTTTGCCGACCAAATAACCAAGTTGCGTAAAAACATTTCTTTCCGGTTGTAACAAATTACGGCCTGCGCAGACTAATAAACAAAGACTAACTAAAAGATGAAACGAATTTTACTCTCAATCCTCATTCTTGGAACATTCATAAACGCACAGGCACAATTCCCTGCAGGTGGTTTCGGAGGAGGAGCAAAGAAACCTACAGTATTCGGTCGTATTACCGCCACAATTTTAGATTCCGTTACCAAACAACCAATTGATTATGCCACAGTGTCTTTACTCAACGCTAAAGACAATAAATCTGTAAATGGTGGCGTAACAGATCCTAAAGGGAAGTTATCTCTACAAAACATCGCGCCAGATACCTACAAATTAATGATTGGGTTTATGGGCTATAAAACGAAATCCATTACCGTTATCACTACACCTGCAAAACCAGATCAGAATTTAGGTACCATTTATATATCCTCTACAGAGAATAAACTGGCTGATGTTCAGGTACAGGGAACAAAAGCGGTTATTGAAAATAAAATCGACAGAATGGTTTATAATGCAGAAGCTGATGGTACCAATGCCGGCGGCGATGCAACAGATGTGATGCGTAAAGTGCCAATGTTATCGGTAGACGTTGATGGAAATGTTCAACTTCGTGGTGGTGCAGTCCGGGTTTTAATTAATGGTAAACCGTCAGGAACAATGGCCAGCAGTGTTGCAGATGCTTTGAAAATGATACCTGCAGAGCAGATTAAAAGTGTTGAAGTGATTACCAGTCCGTCAGCTAAGTATGATGCAGAAGGTTCAGGGGGAATTATCAATATCATAACTAAGAAATCCAATGCACAAGGTGTTAGTGGCACAATCAATGCCTCCGCTGGTACACGTCAGAACAATGGCGCTTTTAATTTAACCGCTAAAACTGGCCGTTTAAGTGTAAATACAAGCTTAGGGACCAATTTGGCTTATGCGCAGGATTCGAGGGTATTGTTTGAAAATAATACCCGTACAGATTCTGCCGGAGTAACCAGAATAAATACGATTCTTCAAAATGGTGTTTCTCAATGGAGCCGCAACGGATATAATGGAAGTTTTGGTGCAGATTATGATTTTAATGCTTACAATAACGTAAGCTCAACCATTAAATACAACAATTTCTCTAACGGTGGTCCTGGTAGCGCAGATTATATTTTAAATGGGGTGCCTTTCAAAAATATCAGTGACATGGATATGGGTTTCAATAACTTCGATTGGAATGTAGATTATAAACATACTACCAAGAAAGAAGGTGAAGAATTTACCATTTCAGGGCAGTTATCATCCGGCCAAAATACTACTGATTTTCAAAATGAGATTATTGGAAGTTCATTTCCTGCAGTAAATAACAGCAATACAGGAAAGAATAAAGAATATACTGCACAAACTGATTATACTTATCCGTTTAGTAAATCAACCATATTAGAAGTTGGTGCAAAAGGAATTTTCAGAAACATCAACAGTGAATTTTCAACCAATGCTGCCCAAGATTTTGAATATAGCCAGGATGTTGCCTCAGCATATGGTGTAATCAGTTTCAAATTAAGTAAAAAATTAAACTTTAAAGGTGGGTTGAGATCTGAATATACAACCATTGATTTCAATACAGCACAGGGCGGTACACAGAAAAATGATTACTTCAATTTATTTCCAAGCGCTATCATTTCTCAAACATTAAAAGGAAATGCAACCTTGAAACTGAGTTATAACCGTAGGGTTCAAAGACCAAGTTTAGCTTATTTAAATCCTTTCCGTAATGAGAGTGATCAGTTTAACATCCGTCAGGGTGAGCCAACGTTGAATCCTGAATTGAGCGATAACCTCGAGCTTGGTTACTCTACTTTTATTAAAGGTTCCGTAATTAATGCTTCTGTATTTTACCGTCGTACCGTTGGTGTAATCGAAAGTTCAATTACGCCATTTAGAGAGGGTAGCCTCGATAAAACATTAACTACTTACATTAACGTAGGTACTGCACAAACTTATGGTGCAAACTTATTTGCCTCTTATAACCCAAAACCTAAATGGACTTTAATGACTAATCTTGGTGTAAATACTTATGAAGTAAGCAATACACAAACAGGGATAAGTACCGGGACATTTTTGAATTATAATATTTTCGGACGCTCTGCTTATGGTTTTGGTAAAGGTTATAACTTCGAATTGTTTGGAGTGGTTAATTCACCAAGGAGAACTTATCAAGGAAAAACAGATGCTATGGTAATTTACGGGGCATCACTTAAAAAGGAAATCCTGAACAAGAAAGGTTCTATTGGAATTAATACATTAAATCCATTCACACGCGATTTACACATCAAAACAGTGAACAATTCGATCACTACCGTGGGTAATAAAGTGAGTACGCTTTTCCAAAGCACTAATGTTTACTATCCGTTACGCTCATTTGGTGTAAATTTCAGCTACTCTTTTGGTAAGTTAAAATTCACCGAGAAGAAAAAAATTAAAAACGACGATATTAAGCAAGATCAGCAGCAAGGCGGCGGAATGGGTGGTGGTTTACAGCAGTAAACAGTTATTTAAATAATTTCCTAAGAGCTTTCAGTGTTATCTGGAAGCTCTTTTTTTGTGAAAATAATTTGAAGGTGTAAAAATTACACTAAGTCACTGCTTTTTCTGTGTAAAAGAATTTTTACTTGCATGTTTTAGCTGGTTTGAGGTATTTTTTTAATGTGTTTTGCGGTTTAGTGCGGAATTTCATTCAGCTTTGTGCAGTGTTGTTATGCTAAAACGTTATATTGCATCAGCTAACAACTATCAACCCTAAATTCTTGAATATGAAAAAAGTCTTTACCTCACTTTTTTTTCTGTGTATTATACTTGCCGGGCTATCCTCCTTTGCCCAGGTAAAAACAATTACCGGAAAAATTACTTCCACGGATGATGGAGGAGCACTGCCTGGAGCAAGCATTAAAATTAAGGGCGGTACCACCGGAACATCAACAGATGGAAATGGAAACTTCACGATCCAGGTCTCCTCCTCAAATGCAGTGCTGGTCATCAGTTTGCTAGGTTATAAAACACAAGAAATTACTGTGGGCGACAGAACAACTGTTAACCTGGCGCTTGCTTCAGATTCACAACAGCTTCAGGAAGTAACGGTTTCAACAGCTCTGGGAATTACCCGGCAGGCAAAATCCCTCGGTTATGCTGCGCAGACAGTTAATGATAAAGACCTGAATTTCAATCATCAACCTAATTTGCTTAACGCATTACAGGGCAAGGTTGCAGGTGCCACTATTTCCAGTACAGGTGGTGGGCCAGGTCAGGGTGCGAGCATCCGGATCAGGGGGGTGAACTCCATAGATCCAAACATTTCCGGCGACCCACTTTACGTGATAGACGGTGTACAGATTGATAACTCAACTTCAACGCAGGGGGCAAATCCAGGCGGTAATGCTTACGGATCAAGAGGAGTAACGAACAGGGCTTCTGATGTTAATCCTGATGATATTGAAACCATAAACATCTTAAAAGGTGGAGCAGCAACAGCACTATATGGCTTAAGAGGTGCAAATGGCGTAGTCGTAATCACCACAAAAAGAGGGAAGCAAAATGGAATTCAGATTAACCTCAACAGCAGTTATGGTTTCGATGAAGTATTGATCAGTCCTAAGGTGCAAACAGAATTTACGCAGGGCGTATTGGGCGTATACCTAAATCCTCCAGGTGGAATTGGCCCGGCATGGGGACCAACAATTGCAGAGGCTAAATTGATCGATCCAACTCATCCGGATAAACTTTATAATAATTACGACCAGGCTTTTGGTACCGGACAGCAAATAAAAAATTCCCTTTCCCTAACCGGTGGCAGTGAGGTAGTGAAGTTTTTCTCTTCTATCTCTCAGCTCTATCAAAAGGGAATGATGCCCAACACAGATAATAAAAACTTTTCCGGAAGACTAAATACCGACTTTATTATCAGTCCGAAGTTAAAGGCCTCTGTAAATATGAACTTCACCAATTCAGGTGGTTATACTTATAGTGCAGATCGCTTCGGGGAAGGTTTGGCATACTTCTCTCCACGATATGACGTGGCAGACTACCAAAATGCCGACGGTTCGCAGAAATATCTCGGTACCAATAACCCGATTTGGGGTACGGCAAATAATAAACTTAAAAGTGATGTGAACCGATACATTGCAGGCGCGAGCCTAACCTATGATCCGCTGAAATGGTTAAACTTTTCTTACCGTTTCGGAGTAGATACTTATAATGAAAACCGCGTTAGAACGGCCCGCGGACCGATGTATACCGGCGAAGCGATGTATGATAATGATCAGGGATATTATGGCGAATTTAACACTAAGTTTAGAACACTTAACAGCACTTTCGTGGCAACTGCCTCCACTAAATTAGGGGAAAATATTACGGGTACGCTAAGGTTAGGCCAGGAACTTTTCGATCGCAGAATTAAAGAAACCGGAACATTGGGAAGTATTTTAGGGATTTATGATTTCTTTAATATGGCCAATGCTGGTGTGCTTACACCCAGCCAGGCGCTTAGGGAAAAACGCCTGATCGGTTATTTTGGCGAAGCAACTTTTGATTATAAAAATTATTTGTTCTTAACCTTAACCGGAAGAAATGATATCACTTCAACACTTCCTAAGGAAAACAGGTCTTTCTTTTATCCATCTGCCAGTTTAAGTTATGTATTCTCTGATCAGTTTAAGTTGCCTGCGGTGATCAGTCAGGCGAAACTAAGACTTTCATATGCCCGTATTGGCAAGGATGCTTCAGAATATTCTACATTCACAGGCTACACCCCAAATACTTCTTTGCCTACCGGAACAGGTGGTTTAACCATTGCGCCTAATCTCGGTAATCCGGATTTACTGCCAGAATTTACCAACACTTATGAGGCCGGTTTGGAAATGTCATTCTTCAAAAACCGTGTAGGATTTGATTTTACTTATTATTATTCTTTGAGTACAGATCAGATTATTCAAACCCAGATTTCATCTGCAGTGGGTTACGTTACCAAGTCAATCAATGCAGGTGATATCAGAAACCGCGGGGTAGAATTAGTGATTAACGGTAAGCCGATTGTAGGAAAAGATTTTAACTGGAGTACCAACCTGAACCTTTCTGCAAACAGGAATAAAGTGCTCTCCATGCCAAACGGGATTTCTGAAATTGTTTACGGCGCAGCCAGAGGTTATGGTAATGCCGGGGTAACGATGAAGTTGATAGAAGGTCAGCCGTATGGAAATATTTATGGTAGCTATTTTAACAGATATTATGGCACGCAGGCAGAAGATCCGGTTTACTTAGATAAAAATCTTCCATTGTTAATTGGTGCAAATGGCTTCCCAAGTATTTCAGGTGGTAAGCAAAAATTATTGGGTAACTCTCAGCCCGATTATATTATTGGTTTTGGTAACAACTTTAGCTACAAAAATTTTAGCCTGAATGTCTTGTTTGATGCCCGTTTAGGTTTTGAAAAATACAACTGGCTTGAAGATTTCTATTCGGCTTTCGGCTTACCGGATTATACCGCAGACAGAAGAACCACCAAGGTTTTTGATGGCGTTCTGGCAAATGGCCAGCCCAATACAAAACCCGTTTACATGGGGCAAAGAATGGGGCCAGATAATTTTGATTACGGTGAAGGTTACTACCGGATTTTATACCGGAATGTTTCAGAGCCATTTGTAAGTGATGCCAGTTGGGTTCGTTTACGTTCGGCCAGTTTAAGCTACCGTTTACCTGCAGAATGGTTACCAGCCAAAGCAATAAAGTCTGCTTCATTATCAGTAACCGGGAATAATTTATGGCTGTGGACAAAATATTATGGTGTAGATCCAGAATCAAGTTCTTACGACTCTGGCAGTAACAACGATGGTTCAGCAGGATTTACCTATCCATCTGCACGTACAATTATGTTCACCCTTAATGTTGGTTTTTAAAAAAGAATTAAGATGCAAAAGATCATAAAATATACACTGTTTACAGCCGTGATTGCAACCCTGGGTTTGCATGGCTGCAAGGATAGTTACTTTGATAAATTATCCAATAATCCAAATCAGGTAGCTACGCCAACTTTAAATACTTTATTGGCCACCTCTACATTTAAAGCGGGGTTCAATAATTACAGTGTGGCAAGTGTTATTCTGCCTTACGTGCAGTATACTGCCAGTCCATCGGCTAATGGTGCAGGTGATACCTTTCAGCCTGTAGACTATGGATCTACCTGGGATCTGCTTTATTTCGCCATGGCAGATGCCAACGAAATGAAAAAACTCGCCATCACCCAAAACTCGAGCGAGTATAAAGGCGTAGCTGATGTATTAATTGCCTATAACCTGATGATGGTGAATGATCTTTGGGGTGATGCACCATTTTCTGAGGCTTTCAATATCAATAACCTCGTTCCGAAATATGATAAACAGGAAGATGTATATGCATCAACCATGGCACTTTTAGATGAAGCAATTGTAGAATTAGCTAAAACCAATTCTGCAGTAAAACTTGCTGCAGCCAGCGATTTAATTTACGGAACTACAGTTGCTACAGAAAGGGCTAACTGGTTAAAAATGGCTTATGGATTAAAAGCCCGGTTGTTAAATAAAGTGAGTAAAAGAAGTACTTACAATCCAACTGCTGTGTTAGATGCGGTAAGTAAATCCTTCGCCAGTAATGATGAGGATGCGAGAATGCAGACTTATAAAGAACGGAGCCCCTGGGCAACAGTTGCTTTAGATAACGAAAATCAATCATTGGGTGGCTGGTTATCTGAGCAGTTAATTGATGCGCTAAACGGTACTACTTATCCAGGTGTATTTGATCCGCGTTTGCCGAAAATTACAGATTTAACCGTTGATGGGAAATATATTGGTACGGTTAACGGTGCAGGAAACAGGTTGCCGGGTGCAAATACAAGGAAAGATGAGAATTACATTTCGCGTAATTCGCCCTGGAGTGGAAATACGTCACCAATTTTTATTATCACTTATGCAGAGCTAAAATTTATAGAGGCAGAAGCAGCTTTTAATGGGGACAAAGCCCGGTCATATAACGCTTATCTAACTGGGATTCGTGCAAATATGGATAAGTTTCAGGTTTCGACAGCAGATAGAGATGCTTATCTTGCTCAGCCAACAGTTGCTGTAGGTGCTGCGGCCCTAACCAAAAACCTGATCTTCAAAGAGAAATACATTTCCACATATTTAAACCCTGAGGCCTGGAATGATGCCCGCCGTTTTGATTATCAATACAAGGATTTTACTATGCCAGCTAATGCTGCGTTGCCAACATTTATTAGGAGGTTAGATTATCCACAGCGGGAGAGAAGCAAAAACGGCGCAAATGTGCCAGCCGACGTACTCAGAACAACGAAGTTGTGGTGGGATCAGTAATCATATACCTTTTTCGGTTGGTGTCTCACCAACCGAAAAAGGTATATGATTACTGATTAGTTATTAATGGATTGAAATGACTTAGATAGCTGGTTGGTGAGACACCAACCAGCAGGGTATCTCAAATTCCAGCTATAAAGCTATTTCCTATCGGTTGGTGTCTCACCAACCGAAAAAAGATATATGATTACTGATTATTGCCAATGGATTGAAATGACTTAGATAGCTGGTTGGTGAGACACCAACCAGTAGGGTATCTCAAATCCCAGCTATAAAGCTATTTCCTATCGGTTGGTGTCTCACCAACCGAAAAAGAGATATGATTACTGATTAGTTATTAATGGATTGAAATGACTTAGATAGCTGGTTGGTAAGACACTAACCAGTAATTAATCGGTAGGTTCATTGTCACACTGAGCCTGTCGAATGCCTTAAACACCCGTATCATCTATCGATCCGATGCCTCACCAAACGGAAAAATCAAACGATAAACGAAAAACGAGCGACGAAAAACATTTCCTTACTAAAAAAACAACATACCGGTATATAAAAATGACCAATCTCAAATCTTAGTTATGAAGCTATTGCTATTTACCTTATTCTTAAGCTTATCCACCTGCATTTTTGCACAATCGTTTTCTATCCAGTCGGCATTAAGCTATCCATTCCCTACGCAACTGGTTGCTGCTCCTTCCGGATCAACCATTGTATGGGCTGCAAATGAGCAAGGAAAAAGAAATATCTATATCGCAGCAGCACCAGGATATGAAGCTGTAAAAGTGACAGGGTATAATGAAGATGATGGTCAGGAACTGACCAGTCTTTCTATTTCTGGTGATGGAAAATGGATTGTTTTTGTAAGGGGTGGTGATCATGGCGGAAGAGATGGTGGGCCTGTAAATGCAGCTTCAGCAACAGTTGCACCGAAAATGCAGGTACTGGCTTTAAGCCTCAAAGATAGAAATATCAAGGTTTTGGGCGAGGGAGATCATCCCTTGATTTCGCCAGATAGCAGAACAGTTATTTTCGACAACGCAGGTCAGATCAAAAATGCGCCTATTGATGGATCTGTAACAGCAAGTAATCTGTTTTATGCCAAAGGCACTAATAGCAATTATAAATGGTCGCCTGATGGCAAAAAGTTGGTTTTTGTTTGTAACCGGGCTGACCATTCCTACGTCGGTATTTTCGCAGATCAGAAAACACCAATCCAATGGCTGTTGCCGTCTTTTTCACGGGATGTTACGCCCTGCTGGTCGCCAGATGGAACGGAGATCGCTTTTGTCAGATTACCTGGATTGGGGATTGAAACGGATTCTATTTTATCCAGGAAACACCAGCCATGGGCAATATGGACGGTAAATGTAGCAACAGGAAAAGGCAGGCAAATTTATAAAGCACCTAAAACAATCAGGGCTTCGTTCCCCTTAATGGAAGGCGGTGCGAATTTAATGTGGGCGAATGAAAGAATCGTATTTACTTCTTATCAGGATGGATGGCCACATTTGTATTCAATGAACACTGATGGGTCTGATCAAAAAATCCTCACGCCCGGAAATTTTACTGTAGAAAACATAGCACTGAGTAACGACAAAAAAACACTCGTTTTTGCCGCCAATACAGGTAAGGATAAAGATGACCTGGATAGAAGACATATCTACCGGGTGCCTGTTGATCAGGCAAATATGGAATTGCTCACAGCCGGAAAGGGGATAGAGGCTTATCCGGTAATTTCTGGAGATAATAAAAATGTTTTTTGTTTAAGTTCTACCGCTAAGCGTCCGCTTTTGCCTGCGCAGGTTAATCCCGGTAAGCTTAAATTAATAGGAGAAGAATTGATTCCGAAAGATTTTCCATCGGATGCCATGGTTACGCCAGTACATGTAAGTTTTAAGGCAGCAGATGGGAACATTGTTTATGCTCAGCTTTTTTTACCGAAAAAGGTTGTTAAGCATCATCCTGCTATTGTATATGTACATGGCGGTCCGCAAAGGCAAATGTTGCTGGGCTGGAATCCGATGGATTATTATTCAATTGATTATGCGCTTAACCAATACCTGGTTAACATGGGCTTTACGGTTCTTTCCGTTAATTACAGATTGGGTTTGGGATACGGGTATGATTTTCATAAGCCAATAAATGCAGGTGCTCAGGGTGCTTCGGAATATCAGGATATTAAGGCAGCAGGCGAATGGCTGGCAAAACAACCCAATATTAACCCAGATAAAGTCGGTATTTACGGAGGTTCCTATGGTGGTTATCTTACGGCACTGGCATTGGGGAAAGATTCAAAATTATTTGCTGCTGGTGTAAATATTCATGGCGTAAATAACAGGTTTGGAAATTCTGCAACTGCAGGAAAAACACCTGCTCCGGATGCAGACCTCGCAGAAAGAATTGCGGTAGAATCTTCGCCGGTAACTTATATCAACACCTGGACTTCTCCAACATTAATCATTCATGCAGATGACGATCGAAATGTGGCATTTAGCCAAAGCGTAGATTTAGCAAAGCGTTTTGAAGATAAAAAATTTGAATTCGAATCCCTGGTCATTCCTGATGATACCCATCACTGGATGAAGTTTTCTAACGGTGTAAAGGTAAGTGGAGCTACGGCCGAGTTTCTTAAACGGAAACTTCTGAAAGATTAGTTCTTCTTAATGTTTTTCAAGATCATTAAACTCAATGCATTGAAGGCATATCCGCTAATGTTATTTTGAAGCATCACCACGGATTGATCGTAGAATAAGGGTACTACTGGCGAATAATCCATTACCATCTGGTCCATTTTGCGGTAAAGCGCAAAACGCTTCTGATCATTCGGTTCGTAATAACTTTGCTCAAATAATTTGTCGAATTCCTGGTTATAATAGGCAAAGTAATTTGGCCCGTTTGGTACTTTATTTTTAGAGTAAAACATCGAAAGAAAGTTCTCACCGTCAGCATAATCTGCAAGCCAGGAACCCCGAAAGAAATTCACATTGTTCTTAGACATCAAATCCCTTAAGCTCGAACTTGGACTCACATCAATCTTCACCTTCATGCCAATATTGGTGAGTTCACCCTGAATAAATTCGATTAAATCTTTATAAGTGGTGGTGGTGTTCAAGGTAATTTCTGGTAAATCCTTTCCCCCTGGAAAGCCTGCTTCTTTTAGTAACCTGGCAGATAAAACAGGGTTATAAGTATAGCCTTTTACTCCCAAACTGTCAAAACCCGGCATTCCTTTCGGGATAAAGCCAGAGGTTGCTGCAATGCCAATTCCATTTCTCAGGTAGCGGATCAGCTTATCGCGGTCAATCGCATAGTTAATCGCCTGACGGATTTTTCTAACCTTTAAAGGTGATTTTTTTACAATAGCAAGGTTGGTGTCTACCAAAATCCCAACATATTCGGTACAGATGTAGGGGCTTTTCGTCAGCTTAAACTTCCCCTTGTACTTCGATACCATTTTACCACTTTTTGTTAAAATATCATCGCGGTAACTGCCATCTACATTATAGTAAAAATCCAAGTCCTTCTTAAGGAAACTCATAAAACCACTTTGCTTATCGGTTATAAAAGTTGCTTTCACAGCATCCAGGTATGGTAATTGAATCCCGGCTTTGTCTTTCTCCCAATATTTTTCGTTTTTAAGCAGCACCAAAATTTCGCCTTCTTTCCAGTATTTAAATTTGAAAGGTCCGGTACCAATCGGATGGCTCCTAAAATCCTTTCCATAATGAGATACAACTTCCCTTGGCACGACAGAACAATATTGTGTGCTAAGCAAATTCATAAATGGAGGGAAGGGCTTAACCAGTTTAATCTGAAAGGTCGAGTCGTTGAGTGCAATAAAATTATGTTGATCTTTAACCTTGTCACTAAAAATCCATCCGCCAGAAGAGGCGACTTTCGGATCGATTAATCTATAAAAGCTGTAGGCAAAATCACTTGCAACCACTTTCCTGCCTTTTCCGTTTTTGAAAATCGGATCATCGTGAAAGTAGACATCGTTGCGGAGATTGAAGGTATAAGTTAACGCATCTTCTGATACCTGCCAGCTTTTAGCAATGCAGGGAATAATTTTTAAGCTTGAATCGATCTGCACCAAACCATTAAAAATCTGGTTAGTCATCCAGATGGCATTCTGATTGCGGGCAAAAGCAGGATCTATGGAGGTTAAGCCCTGATCAAGGTTGATATTGAAGGTCTTTTTGTTGCTATTTTGAGCGTCCTGATTGCAGGAAGTGAAAACGAGGGCGAAGAAAATCCAAAATATATACTTAAATGAAGCCTGCATGAAATAAGGATTGTTATTTTTGCACAAATTAATAAATTTAATGCAGATGTCTTTTTTAAACGAATTATTTATTGGCCTCGATGCCTCAATGCGCGAAGATTTACAGGAACGTTTGGATATCGTGGAACATAAAATTAAATTTATGGATAAAGTTCCGGTAGCTTTGCTTGATGTGAGCAACACACCAGGTTACTTACTTTCTGAAGAAATAACGTTTGCCGGTGGTATGTTGGAGACGGATATTTTAAGTGCCGTGTTCATTATTTATTACCAACCAGGCAAAACCCTAACTGATTTGATGCGCGAAGTGCCATCTGCTTTAGGTGAAGACTGGCAAGCGGTGAAGAACAATCGCGTGATTTTGCTCAATGACGATACAACAAGTGAAAGATCAGCAGAAAATGTAGTTTCATTGATCGAAGATATGGCCGAAATGCTTCACCCAGGTTCGTTTATTTTTGGTCATGAAGGTGATAAGTGGATCAGGTTCGGCGTTTGAGGGGAACGAGGCTGGGAATAGAAGAGGGGAAATAGGGAATAGAAAAGGGAGAATAGGAAATAGACGAGGAGGAAATAGGAAATGGGATTAGGGGGAAAAGATAAAGGATTGGAACAATGAATTTTAAGTCTAAATTAACAATGAGAAAAATCCTTATAATTGGTGTTCTGGTATTAACATCTTTATGGGCAAATGCCCAGGTAATACCCACTTTAACGGCCGATGTAGCAGAGAAACTTTCGAAAATGCCTTTAGGTTGTATTGGTCAGGAGTTTCCAAATAAAACTTCTCATGTAGCCAATACAGCTGTTGATGGGCGGTTATTACCAAGTGAACTACACCCTGCTTTTTATGGCTGTTTAGACTGGCACAGTTCTGTTCACGGCCATTGGATGTTATTACGTTTGCTCAAAACGATGCCTGATTTAAAAAATAAAGCCGAAATTATTGCGCAGTTAAATGCCACGCTAACACCGGAAAAGATGAGGGCGGAGGCGGAATATTTTACCAGATACCAGGTTGCGAATACCTACGAACGTACTTACGGCTGGGCATGGTTGCTGAAACTTGATCAGGAATTGTATACCTGGGATAATCCGGATGCTAAAAAATGGTACACTGCCTTGCAGCCCCTTACGCAACAAATTCTAAAACTTTGGAAAGCTTATCTGCCTAAACAAACCTATCCAAACCGGACAGGCGTGCATCCTAATACAGCCTTTGGATTAGTTTTTGCCTTAGATTGGGCAAGGACTTTTAAAGATGCCGATTTTGAAAAGCAGATTGATGAAAAAGCGAAAGCATTCTATTTAGACAATACTGCCACACCGGCCTATCTGGAACCTGATGGGTCAGATTTCTTTTCACCTAGCCTGGAAATCGCCGACTTAATGAGACGCGTTTTACCAAACAAGCAATTTGTGAGTTGGTTAAATAAGTTTTACGAAGAAAAAAGTATTAAACGCATCAGTGATTTGCCAGTAATCAGCGATATCAACGACTATCAGGGTGTCCATTTGGTAGGCTTATCTTTCACGAGAGCCTGGTGTATGAAAGGCATTGCAAAAGAATTACCAAAAAACCATAAGCTGAAAAGACGTTTCGAAACAACAGCGGACCGGTTTTTAGCCAATGCTCTACCGCTTGTTTTTGCCGGTAATTACGGCGGCGACCATTGGCTGGCATCTTTTGCGGTTTACGCTTTGGAGAAGTAATAGATAATGAGGTTGATAGCTAATTAAGCGGCTTGTATCTCCACAAGCCGCTAGCTGAATGTAAGTTGAGATCGCGTTTGTTAATTTTTTTTCATTTCTATTTCCTTCTGAATAAGCCAAAGTTGTAGCTAAAGCCAGCAACATAACTCGTATAGCCATTCCCATTAGCGCCTTTTGCGAAAAACGCTATATTATCTCTTTTTTTAAGCGGGATTTGATAACCCAGTCCGTATGCCTGATAGAAACCATTTCTTGCGTAGGTGCCGTTATTATAACTTGATCCTGAACCTTTGTACTTATAGTTCGTAGTTTCATATGCCTCTTGATAGCCGAAGTCGGCAGATAAATAGAAGCCACCTACATAATACTTCGCGCCAGCATAAATGGCATTTTGCAGAAGCTTCCAGTTTTTAATTTGATTAACGTTTGTGCTATTTAAACCGAACGAATTATCACCATTCTTTTGTGTGTAGGCAATGTTAATTCCGGCTGTGAATCCCCAGTGTTTGTTTAGCCGATATTCATAGCCCACTTCGGCACCATAAACCGGAGCTTTCATGGTGGAATTATAACCAACGAATGGTGATACGTGAACGGTGTGTCTGATCAGGGAATCCTGAGCTTTGATTTTGTTAATGCTAATTGCAAATACAAGCATTATGAGAAGTATGTTTTTAGTTTTCATATCGCTAAAATATGATCGATAAAAACACATCCGGATTTATTAACCTCTTTTAACCAGGTTTACAATAATTAACTTAATTTATGTTAAAAACATTGGTTAAAAAGGTCTTTTGATCGGTAATATCGAATTTATTCATCTGCCACTGCAATCCAATCTCAAATTAATATTAATCCGGCCTTAAAAATTTATGTATGCGTATCGTGCTGATATACAGATTAATGCCGCCTTAGAACCTAACAAACTTATCAATCTGTTCATTTGTGAACTTAATAGTATCCTCCTGGTTCAGGTTTCCTGATGAATCCAATTCCTGTTTAATATTTGGAATATGGATACGCAACGGCAGTACGTTGAGGTGAATGTAGTGGCAAACGCCCGTGAAATGATCAATACCGCGGATGTTGCCATATTTTCCGGAAGAGATGCCAACTAACGCAGTTTTCTTATCATAGAAACTATTTGGGAAATCGCAGGCATCAATTAACACTTTTAACGCACCCGGGAAACTGCCATTATATTCTGGAATAACGAAAATAAACTTGCTGGTTTTTGTGATTAAATCCTGTATTTCCTGAAAGGCAGCTGAGCGTTTGCCAAACATATCTGTGTTCAATACATCTGCCGGAAGTTGCTCCAGACTAAATAGTGTAGCTTCTTCGCCTCTTAGTTTTAATTGTGCTTTGTAATAATTGGCAATTTTTAACGTATTGCTATTGGGTCTGTTGGTGCCTGCTATTATTGTAATCATGGATGAATTGTTAATAAGATGTTCAAAAACCGAAAGCCCTTATTGCTAAAATTACCATATAGTTTGTATCTTAGCTGATTGAGAAAAGGGCGTAAACAACGCAAAAATAGAACTTTTTGCCAATTAAACGGCATAAAAATATACGCAGCCCAAATAAACGTTAAGTAAATTTCGGATAGATAGATGAGCAAAATTATTGCATTAGCAAATCAAAAAGGTGGTGTTGGTAAAACAACTTCATCTATAAACCTGGCTGCCAGTTTAGCCGTATTAGAATATAAAACTTTATTGGTAGATGCTGATCCTCAGGCAAATTCGACATCTGGTATCGGTTTTGATCCCCGGAATATTAAAGATAGTATCTATGAATGTATCATCAATGATATCGATCCAAGTCAGGCCATTCAGAAAACAGATACCCCTAATTTAGATTTACTACCAGCGCATATCGATTTGGTAGGTGCTGAAATTGAGATGATTAACCTGAACAACCGTGAGTATAAAATGAAAGCGGTTTTAGAGAAAATCAAAGATCAGTACGATTTCATTATTATCGATTGTTCACCATCACTGGGTTTAATCACAATTAATGCATTAACAGCAGCAGATTCGGTGATTATTCCGGTACAGTGTGAGTATTTCGCTTTAGAAGGCTTAGGGAAGTTATTAAATACAATTAAGATCGTACAAAACCGTTTAAATCCTGACCTGGAGATAGAAGGAATTTTATTAACCATGTACGATGTACGTTTGCGTTTATCTAACCAAGTAGTAGAAGAAGTAAGAACTCACTTCCATGAATTGGTTTTCGATACCATTATTCAACGGAATACACGTTTAAGTGAGGCACCAAGTTATGGCGTTTCGGTAATTATGCACGATGCGAATTGCAAAGGTGCCATCAATTACCTGAACCTGGCCAGGGAAATAGTAAAGAAAAACGGCTTGTTAAAAGAGGAAGAAAACATAGACTCAGCAACTTTATAAATTATAGATGACATCTTTTCAGCGAAAAACAGGTTTAGGAAGAGGGTTAAGTGCGCTTTTAGATGATAGCGAGTCTGCTCATCCGCCTAAGCAGCAGGTAAATGCTGTGAGCGAAACCGAGCAGATTGGCAATATCAGTCACGTAAGTTTAACTGAAGTTGAAACCAATCCGTACCAGCCACGTACCGAATTTGATCAGGTAGCTTTAAATGAGCTGGCAGATTCGATTAAAACACAAGGACTCATTCAGCCCATAACTGTGCGGAAACTGGGTGCCAATAAATATCAGCTAATCTCCGGTGAACGAAGATTCAGAGCATCTAAATTAGCAGGATTGACGCAGATCCCAGCTTATATCCGTAGTGCCAATGATCAGCAGATGCTGGAAATGGCATTGATCGAAAACATTCAGCGGGAAAACTTAAACGCCATCGAAGTTGCTTTGAGTTTTCAGCGCATGATTGATGAAGTGGGTTTAAAGCAGGAACAATTGGGAGAACGTGTTGGTAAAAACCGTACCACAGTAACCAATTACCTCCGTCTGTTGAAACTTCCGCCAGCTATTCAGGCCTCTATACGCGATCAAAAGATTTCAATGGGTCATGCCAGGGCATTAATAAATGTGGATGGCGTAGACAGGCAATTATTTATCCACCAGGAAATTTTAGACAAAGGCCTTTCTGTTCGTAAAGTGGAAGAATTGGTGAGAAACCTTCATCATGCTCCATCACAAGCGGAAGAAAAACCGAAAGTAAAAGGCGTTTCTTTTCAGTATCAAAAATTGCAGGATGATCTGGCATCAAAATTCGCTACCCGCGTAAAATTAAAAGTAAGTCAGAATGGTAAAGGGGCTATCGAAATCCCGTTTATGAGCGATGACGACTTAAACAGAATCTTAGAATTATTAGACTGGTAATGCGCATTAAGAAGGTTTTATTACTGGTTTCTTTATTTACATTTTTTCTGGTAAACCTGGTATTCGCCCAGGTACGGGATACCGTATTGAAACAAACTGATACGCTTAAAAGCCGGAACTACGCGCCAATAAAGGTAGATTCTCCGAAAGTAATGTCAAGGCGGGATTCTGCAAAAGCGAAGTACGTTAACCCTGGAAAGGTTGCTGGGAGAAAAGCCGTTTTCCGGTCGATGATTATTCCAGGTTGGGGGCAGTTGTACAACATGCAACTGCTTAAGGATGGTTATGGCACCCGGGCGGGGAAAAGCCAAACGCTTCAGAAAATTTATACCACTGGTAAAATTGCTGCCATTTATGGTGGGTTTACCGCACTCACGCTATCTTATATAGAAAGCAGGAAGAACTATAAAATTTTCCTGAAAGAAGGTCAATCCCGTCAACTGCCGGTGGCCCGAAGGGTTGGTGAATTTGCACCGAATCCGGATCTTACCCGCTATTCTGATCAGGGTGTACTCGATAATAAAAGTGTTTTTAAGCGAAATAGCCAAATTGTAATTTTTTCTTACGGTTTGCTTTATGCGGCAAACATTGTAGATGCTTACGTTGCAGCCCGGCTACACTTCTTTAATATAGATGATGACCTGGCTTTTCAGATCCATCCAACAGTAATTAATTCAAACACCATGTATGGTTTTAATGCAGCTCCTGCTTTAAAATTATCGCTAACGTTTTAATACATATGAAAACATCAGGATCTTTCGAAATTATGTATAATATAATTAAGATCATGATCGATTCATCACCTTTAACAATAAAATTATAGAGATGAAAATTGCGCTTTTAGGTTATGGCAAAATGGGGCAGATTATAGAAAAATTTGCACTTGAACGCGGTCATGAAATCGTTTTAAAAATTTCGATAGACAATCGGGAAGATTTAACCAGACAGAACTTAAAGGCTGCTGATGTGGCAATCGATTTTAGTACGCCAGATTCTGTATTGAGCAATATCGATGCCTGTTTCGATGCCAATGTTCCAGTTGTAGTAGGTACAACCGGTTGGTACGGGAAACTACAGGAAGTTAAAAATGATTGCGATAGCAGTAACAATACTTTACTTTACGGTTCTAACTTCAGTATTGGCGTAAATTTATTTTTTAAGCTTAACCAAACGTTAGCAAAGCTGATGAATAACTATCCTGCCTATGAAGTGCAGGTAGAAGAGATACACCATACGCAAAAACTGGATGCTCCGAGTGGAACAGCCATTACGATTGCCGAAGGAATTGTAGATAATCTAGAGCGGAAATCAGAATGGTTAAATGAAGTTGTGGGAAGCGATGTGGAACTGTTTCCAAAAGCAGAGCAGCTATTAATTGAATCACACCGCATCGAAAATATTCCGGGTACACATACCGTTATCTACAGCAGTGAAGTAGATGAAATTGAAATTAAACATACCGCCCATAGTCGTGCAGGTTTTGCATTAGGTGCTGTGGTAGCTGCAGAATGGTTGAAAGATAAAAAAGGATTTTTCAGTATTACTGATATCTTTGAGTAGCTGGAAAGCAGAAAGGCTAAAGCTGAAAGGCTAAAGCGGAAAGCTTAAAGATAAAAGCTGAAAGACTAAAGCAAGAGAATCGGCCTAAAACGAAAAATGATCAGCGTTGGACGATGAACGATAGACGAAAAACGAATCAACGATCAACAAAAAACGATTAAGACAAACGAAAATATAAATATGAATTATAAATTCTGGCAGAAGAAAACCGATGCCACTAAAAAGAAAAAGACAAAAACCCGCGAATGGGTTGATGCAATTGTCTTCGCGGTAGTAGCGGCGACGATTATCCGCGTTTTCTTTATTGAAGCTTATACCATTCCTTCTGGTTCGATGGAGCGTTCGTTATTAATTGGCGATTTTCTTTTCGTGAGTAAGGTGAATTATGGCGCCCGGATCCCGATGACTCCTGTTGCTTTTCCTTTCGCGCATCACACCATGCCATTAACAACCTCAACAAAAGCCTATTGGGATGGCGTACAGTGGAAGTATCACCGTTTACCGGGTTTATCAGATATTAAAAGAAATGATGTAGTGGTATTTAACTTCCCTGAGGGAGATACTGTTGCAGTGGAAAACCAGGCGGCAAGTTATTACGACCTGGTAAGAATGAGCGGCAGAGAGCAGGTAAGAAGCACTTATACTATTATCGACAGACCTGTTGATAAAAGGGAAAATTACATTAAAAGATGTATCGGCATTGCCGGCGATGTAGTATCAATGTCGGCAGGAGTGGTAAGTGTAAATGGCAAGCCTGAGCCAATCAAAAGCACAGGCATGATGCCTTACCGCATTGAATTTAAAACGATGGATTTCAACTATGCTGCGCTTGATGAATACAAGCTGGATTTAGGTAATAGTCCGGCCATTGCTGCAAATACATATGTGGTAAATGCTTCGCCCGAAATTGTAGAAAAACTTAAAACACTTGATTTTGTGAAATCAGTAGTCATGAATCCTGATCCTGCAGGCGAAGAACCCGGAGGTACATTCCCTCATGATCCTAACCGTAAGTGGAACAGAGACAATTTCGGCCCGATTAAAATCCCTGCAAAAGGATGGACAGTTAAAATAGACAGCAACACGATGCCGCTTTATTACAGAGCCATTAGAACTTACGAAGGTAATAAGGTAGAACAGAAAGGTGGCGTTTGGTATATCAATGACAAGGTGGCTACTAACTATACTTTTAAAATGAATTATTATTGGATGATGGGTGATAACCGCCATAATTCTGCAGATTCACGTTACTGGGGTTTCGTTCCGGAAGACCACGTAGTAGGTAAAGCTTTGTTCATCTGGATGAGTTTCGATGGAGAAGGTTCATTCTTCAGTAAAATTCGCTGGAATAGATTATTCAGAGGGATACACTAACATCAAAAAAAAACAGATATGATGAAGCGTCTTGATCCAATCAAGACGCTTTTTTTTGTTGGTGATCCAATGAAAAACAGCCCCTGTCGTGTGTTAAGCAGGTAGTTAAATCGTATGGATCTTTTTCTCCAATAAATGTCATTAAAAGAATGCCCTTCAGCCGACGAAGCGATCTTAATGCTGTGGCTTGATGAATTATTAGTAGCGAGACGCTACAACCAGGCTGGTTACTAGGAAAAGATAGAAGCCCTCGGCGGCAAGCCAGCGCAGCATGAAAAAAAGACCATAACTCCCCCTGTAACAATCGAATATCCGCTTAATCTAAAATCCAGTATTATAATCTTCAATATGAACTGGAAAATCTGGCAAAAGAAAAGTACTCCTAAAAAGAAAAAGACAAAAACCCGCGAATGGGTAGACGCTATTGTTTTCGCAGTAATTGCTGCAACCATTATCCGTGTTTTCTTTATTGAGGCTTATACCATTCCATCAGGGTCGATGGAAAAGTCACTTCTAATAGGCGATTTTCTATTCGTAAGCAAGGTAAATTATGGGGCACGGATCCCAATGACGCCTGTGGCCTTTCCCTTCGCACATCATACCATGCCACTTACCGGAACAAAAGCCTATTGGGATGGCGTTCAATGGAAGTATCGCCGTTTGCCTGGTTTAGCAGAAATTAAAAGAAATGATGTGGTCGTTTTCAATCTGCCGGTAGGCGATACTGTCGCGCTAGAAAATCAGGAGCCCAGTTATTATAACTTAGTTCGCCAGTCTGATTGGAAAACGGTGAATAGCCAATATACGATAAGCAGCAGACCGGTAGATAAACGAGAAAATATTATTAAAAGGTGTATCGGAATTCCTGGCGATGTAGTGAGCATGAGTGCTGGTGTCGTGAATGTAAATGGCAAGCCAGAGCCGCTGAAAAGTACAGGTCAGATGCCATATAAAATTCAGTTGTCTACCACCAATATAAATTTCGATGTTTTTAGTGATATTGGATTTAAAGTAGGAGAAATGCAGCAGCTTGATGCAAATACCTATATCGCAAACGCGACACCAGAGATGATTCAGAAATTAAAAGCTCTTAATTTCGTAAAATCAGTCGGCCTCTTCGTTAAGCCATTATCTGCTGATGATGGAGATCTCTTCCCGCTTGATGCTAAACGTAAATGGAATGTCGATAATTTCGGACCGGTAAAAATCCCGGCAAAAGGCTGGACAGTTAACATTGATAGCAATACGATGCCGCTTTATTATCGGGCCATTAGAACATATGAAGGCAATAAGGTAGAACAAACAGATGGCGTTTGGTACATTAATGATAAAGTAGCAGCAACCTATACTTTCAAAATGAATTATTATTGGATGATGGGCGATAACAGGCATAATTCTACAGACTCCAGATATTGGGGCTTCGTGCCTGAAGATCATATCGTAGGCAAAGCACTATTTATCTGGATGAGTTTTGATAGTGAAGGATCATTTTTCAATAAAATACGCTGGAACAGAATATTCAAAGGGATTCAATAGAACAAGGAAAAATTAGTTTCCCTATTAATTACGAAACGATTAAAGGTCAAGTCGGGGCATTTAGCTCCTTTATTGCAGTGGCATTTTAAGTTTTATATCAAATCGAATTAATAAGAGATAAAGTTGATGTTATCTTATCGTAATCTTGAGTTTCCCTCACATTTTAGCTAAAATATCAAGTAGAAACAGAACAAAAAAAGGTAGTGTTGAAGCACTGCCTTTTTTTGTTCGGAAAAATACTTTTAAAAAAAATTAATAAGTCGGTTATTGTTTTAAAAATATTTATTAAGTTTGTTTATAAACCAAATAAAAATGTCGGTAATCATTGAGAAGGGTCAGCGGCTTAGAGCTGATATTATCAAGCATCTTTATTACAAAAAGGCTTTATCCTTAACGGATCTGAGCAAACTCACCAAAAAGAGCTTGCCTTTGGTCACTTCCATTGTAAACGGTTTAATTATAGAGGGATATATTATTGAGCAAGGTTTAGCACCTTCCACAGGCGGGAGAAGACCATCTATATATCTTTTAAATCCGGCTCACCACAAATATATTGTTGCAGTTGCGATGGATCAGCTGATTACCAGATTGACCATTTACGACTTATCGAGAAAGGTAGTTCTACCAATTCAATACCTGGATCTGCACATGTCCGATTCGTTTGATGATGTAGAAATTCTGGCCAACTTTATCAGCTATAGTATAAAAAAGTCTAAAATTGATCAGTATGACATCATCGGCGTTGGGATCGGTATGCCAGGGTTTGTGAATGCAGAGTTAGGTATTAATTCCTCATTCCTATTCATAAAAAATGGTCAAACACTTCAGGAATATCTTTCAGAAAGAATTAATCTACCCGTATCAATCGATAACGATTCGAGTTTAATTGCGCTTGCCGAACTTAACTTTGGCGAAGCGATAGATTTAAAAGATGTGATGGTAGTGAACATCGGCTGGGGAACGGGATTAGGAATGATTGTAAACGGGCAACTGTACCGTGGCAGTCGCGGTTATGCCGGAGAGTTTAGTCACATTCCTTTGTCTGATAGTAATAATTTATGCGCCTGTGGCAAAAGAGGTTGTTTAGAAGTTGATACGTCGCTACTGGTGATGGCCGAGAAAGCGGAGCGTGCGCTGGAGGAAGGTGCAGAATCCAGTATGAAACAACTTTTCAAAGACAAAACCAAACATCCGAGAGATCATTTTCTGGATGCCGTTGAAGCTCAGGATCCACTTGCCATTTCGATTTTATCTAAAGCAGCATTCCAGATTGGTAAAGGGATTTCCACTTTGATGCACATCTTAAATCCAGAGTGTATTGTACTGAGTGGGAGAGGAGCAAAGGTGGGAAATATGTTTTTGCCATCCATTCAACAAGCCATTAATCAGTTCTGTATGCCGCGTATTGCAGAGTTTACAACAATCAAATTATCAACCTTGACCGATGAAGCAGAGCTTTTGGCAGCAGCGAGTATCATGATAGAAAATAGTCAATTCGAATAATTAAATAGCTAACCATATAAAAAAACAAAACCAAGCAGTATCAAGTCAACTATAACCTTAAACAAAGCAAAATTATGAAAAAAGTGTACTTAAGGTGCTTAAGTATATTGTTGTTAACCTTGTTAACAATAACATCCTACGCACAAAAAAGCATCACCGGAACGGTGAAAGATGCCTCCGGACCGCTTCCAGGGGTAAGTGTGTCTATTAAAGGCACATCAAAAGTTACCCAAACAGATGGCAATGGTCAGTTTTCCATTGCGGTAAACGCCAAAGAAACTTTGGTTTTTACAGCGATTGGATATGCAAGACAGGAGCTGGTATATGCCGATCAGAGCACGGTGAGTGTAACCTTAAAAGAAAGTTCGAATCAACTGGATGAGGTAAGTGTAGTAACCACCGCCTTAGGGATTAAGAGACAGGAAAAATCTCTTGGTTATGCCGTAAGTACGGTAACTGCAAAACAATTAACCGAGGCGGGTAATACCAACTTTGCATCAGCATTATATGGTAAAGCTGCCGGTGTTAAGGTAACAACTGCACCAGGCGGTGCGAGTAGCGCGGTTAATGTACAGATTCGTGGTATCAACTCTATTAACTATAATCAACAGCCACTATATGTTGTGGACGGTGTAATGATTAGAAATGATGGACAAAATGGTGCTGGTGGCGCAAACAATAATAACTATTGGGATGATCAGCGTGTTCGCGGTAATGGTATCCTAGATATTAACCCGGCTGATATTGAAAGCTTAACCGTATTAAAAGGTGCGAGTGCATCGGCTTTGTATGGATCAGATGCTGCTAGTGGTGTTATCGTAATTACCACTAAAAAAGGTTCTAAAAACCGTGGTTTAGGTGTTGATTTCAACTATCAGGGATCAATTGATCAGGTTGCATTTTTACCTAACTTTCAAAATACTTATGGACCAGGTTATGATAGAGAAACTAACGTAGCCAATGGTGCAACAGAAGAAGGATGGATTGCTGATCCGCTTTCACCAAGCGGTTTCAGACCATATTTCAGAGCCTATGCTAACTTTGGTCCTAAAATGGAAGGTCAGCAAGTGAGATGGTGGGATGGATCGATTCGTTCTTACTCTCCACAACCAAATAACTACAGAGATGTTTACCAAAATGGATATACATCAAATGCGAATGTGGCTATTTCCAATCAAACAGATGCTTTAAACTATAGATTTTCAGCTTCACGTTTAGATTATAAAGGAACGCAGCCAGGAAATACAGGTGCAAAAAACTCATTCAATTTGAATTCAACGATCAAATTAGCACCTAAATTATCTGCTGATGTGATCGTAAGTTATGTAAATACAAAAACCGTTAACAGACCATATCAATTAGGACAGGTTTTAGGTTCTTTTGGTGGCTTCTTTAGCCGCGCCGAAGATATGGATTTGATGAAAGAAAAATATCAAACCAGTAATGGCTACAAATATTCAACTTTTGATCAGATAGCACGTCCGGAACCTTTCGTTTACAATATAAGAGCCACTAACTTGTTGGATTTCTACTGGCAGCAGTTAAAAAATCAGTATACTGAAAATGAAAACCGGTTATTATCAAGTTTCACTTTAAACTACGATTTTGCTAAAAACTTAAAGTTTAGAGGTCGTATCGGTAATGATTATACCAGTGTTAAAGCAGAGAACAGACAATTTACTGAAATTCCAAGTGCTTTAAATGGTAATACCAGTACAGGATCGTACACTACAAACCAGGGTCAGTACGCAATTTTATACGGAGATGCATTAGTTACGTACTCTAATAAAATTGGTGAAGATTTTGGCTTGTCATTAAGTGGTGGTTACCAGGGTAGAAAAGAAACCTATAAAGATTTAAGATCTAATACCAGAGATGGTTTAGTAACCGAAAATTTCTTTGCATTATCAAACTCATTCAACGTTGCAGAAACTGTTGAGGCAAGAAAAGAGCAATTGAAATATGCGTACTTAGGTATCGCGAATTTTAGCTATAAAGATTTTCTTTTCGTGGAAGCAACTGGTAGAAGAGAATATGTTTCAACTTTGCCTCCGCAAAATAATCAATATTCATACTTTTCTGTAAATAGTGGTTTTGTATTTAGTGATGTGGTTAAATTACCATCATTCTGGGATTATGGTAAATTAAGAGCTTCTTATGGTGTGGTAGGTAATGCACCTCCAATTTATGAAGCAAATATTGCATATACACAAAATTCACTACAAACCATTAATGGATCTGTGCCATCAATTTTAGCGCCGAGATCTTATGGTAACCTTAACTTATTGCCTGAGAAGAAGCATGAGGCTGAATTTGGATTAGAAACCCGTTTTTTAAAAGGAAGATTAGGTTTTGATTTTAGTTATTACGATAACAAAATCAAAAATCAGATATTGCCTCTTGATGTAACCTCAACTAATGGAGCACAAAGTCAGATTGTGAACGTCGGAGAAATTGCCAACCGAGGTTTTGAGATCGCTTTAAACGGAACTCCGGTAACAGGTAAATTCAGATGGGATACCCGTTTAAATTTCTCTACCAATAAATCCAGAGTTAACTCATTAAAAGATGCTAACTCTGAAATTAATTTCTACAATTCAGACCAGGCAACGGCTAAAATTGTAGCAAGAGCGGGTGAGGATTTAGGAAACATTTACATTCGTCCAAGAAAAACTGATGCAAATGGCAACTATATCACTAATGATGATGGGTTTTATGTAATGGACAATTCTGTTTATGTAAAAGTTGGAAACATTATGCCAAAAGCAGTTGGTGGTTTTTCAAATACATTTAGCTATGGTAGCTTCTCATTAGATTTTACCATTGACTATCGTTTTGGTGGAAAAATGATCGCGCCAAACTTAAAATTCATGCGTGGTGCAGGTATGCTTGAAAATTCAATGGAATTTAGAGACGCTGAAAATGGTGGCTTAGCTTATACTGCAAATGGAAAAACTTACAATGATGGTGTTTTACTCCAAGGCGTAAACGAAACTACTGGTCTGCCAAATACCAAAATTCTTTCTGCAGCTGACTATTATATCACAACTTACAACTGGGGTGAAGGTTCATTAACTGAAGCAGAGATCTTCAAAAATAATTTCATTAAAATGAGAGAGATTACTTTAGGTTACAAAATTCCTTCAACTTTTACCAAAAAGATTGGAATTAGTAATATGAGGTTCTCATTAATCGGACGTAACCTATTCTATATCCACCGCACATTAAAAGATTTAGACCCTGAAGCGCCACTAGGTAATAAATGGTGGTCGCAAGGTGTTGATGTAGGCTCTACAGCAGCATCCAGAAACTTTGGTTTCTCTTTAAACGCAAACTTTTAATCAGCAAAGAAAAGAATTATGAAAAAGTTAATCATAAAAGCAAGCTTTCTTTTAATTGCAATAACTACAGTAGTGGGTTGCAAAAAAGAGCTTGATGAAAAATTTAATAATCCAGAGAAAGTACTGGATCCAAGTCTGACCGGATTATTTACCGGCATGCTTAACAATGACCGTGTAGCTGCTAAATATTGGAATGTTCGTACATTCTTAACGCAAATGCCAGGAGTTTATGCGCAAACTAGCTATATTGCTAATGGGAATACCATCTATCAGCAAAACGAAGGCTATGCTCAACAATATTGGGATGATTTTTATAGTACTGGTGGCAATGGAAGTGGCGTAATTGCGCAGTATAGAACAATGGAAACTAAGTATAATACACTTTCTGCGGCTGACCAGGCCAGTCAAAAAGTAATTATGCAAGCAGCAAAAGTAGTGTTAATAGAACAGGCCGCTAAAATGGTTGATCTTTGGGGCGATATTCCTTATTCTGCAGCCGGAAGTTTAAATACTACCAGTACCATCAGCAACCCGAAATATGATGAACAAAAAGCATTGTACACTTCATTTATTGCTGATTTAGACGCATTAGGTACCTACTTTAATACCAATACAACAACAACTGCCTTTTCAAAAGCAGATATCTTATTGAAGGGGAGTATGAATATGTGGGCTCGCTACGCTAATTCATTGCGTTTACGTTTGCTTATGCGTATATCAAGAACAGATGAAGCAACAGCAAGACCTGCTATTTTAGCGATGTTAGCAAATCAGACTACTTATCCGTTAATAGATGGCGGCAACATCGGAACTTACAACCCGGGAACTTCTGATGTTTTATTACAACCTTTGACCAACAGCACCAGCGATTTACATGATGCGTTTTTCGAAGGAAGCTGGTATGCTACTGACTATGCTTTAAACACAGTAATGTTGCCTGCTAATGACCCTCGTATCCCTGTGATTTATGATAAATTTGGTCGCACGGTAGGTGGTAAATTCGTGCAAAACCAGGGCTATAAAGCCATGCCAATAACATTTACTACTGCGCAACAAGAAGCCAGCTTCTCAGATTATTCAGTATTAGATTCTGCAACTTTTGTTTACAATCAAAAACTACCAGGTATCGTAATTACTTCATCTGAAGTTAATTTTATTAAAGCAGAAGCTTTTGAAAGATGGGGAAGTTCTTCAGATGCAAAAACGGCGTATGATAACGCGTTAAGACAATCGGTAACTTTCTATCACTACTTAAACAACTTGAACCAAGGTGGTGGTTTCAAAAATGTCACTGCTCCTGTCGACTCAGTAGTCACTGCTTGGGTTAACTCTTCAACTGCTACTTATGCAGGATCTTCAACTGCAAAACTTACGCAAATCTATACGCAAAAGTGGTTGCATTATGGTGTATTGCAATCAACAGAAGCATGGTCTGAATACAGAAGAACCGGAGTTCCGGCTTTAACTTTTCCAACTACCGGAAAGTTATCTGGCTTTGATACCCCTCCAACGAGATTAATTTATCCTGCAAAAGAAAAAACTCTTAACAGCGAAAATTATCAGGCTGTTGTGTCGAAAGACACCAGGAAAACTAAAATTTTCTGGATGCCATAACTTAAATACTTTACCGATCCCAGCCACCAAAAATGGCTGGGATTTTTATATTTAAACATGAATAAAAAATTACTCATCATCTTTGTTTTCGTTTGCTGTGCAAATCTTCTTTATGCGCAACGCAACGATATTGTAAAAGAATCTACCAAATACGAATGGCCTACTGATCCGCTCGTTAAAGCGAAATTAGATACCTGGCAAGACAAAAAGTTCGGAATGATTATCCACTGGGGGCTATATGCAGTACCAGGAATTATCGAATCGTGGTCAATCTGTTCTGAAGACTGGATTGAAAGAGACTCTACCATTTCTTATGAGGATTACAAAAAATGGTATTGGGATTTCAGCAAGAAATTTAACCCCACAAAATTCAACCCGGAACAATGGTCGGCAGCTGGGAAAAACGCCGGAATGAAATACCTTGTTTTTACCACCAAACACCATGATGGCTTTGCAATGTTTGATACCAAACAAAGTGATTTCAGTATTGCCAAAGGTCCTTTTGCCAGTAACCCAAAAGCTGATGTTGCCAAGTATGTTTTTGATGCATTTAGAAAAGATGGCTTTATGATAGGCGCCTACTTTTCTAAACCAGACTGGCACTCGCAATATTACTGGTGGCAGAAATATGCCACAGCAGACCGCAATAACAATTACGACATTAAAAAGTATCCATGGCGTTGGAACATGTTCAAAAATTTTGTGCAAAACCAAATCGGTGAATTAATGACCAATTATGGAAGTGTAGATATTTTATGGCTTGATGGTGGTTGGGTAAGGCCATTAGCGAGTGTAAATGAAGAAGTACTTTCCTGGGGAGCACCAATTCCAAAATGGAGTCAGGATATCGACATGCCTAAAATAGCCACCATGGCAAGGAAAGCACAACCGGGGCTATTAATGGTAGACCGTACGGTTCATGGTCCTTATGAAAATTATCAAACGCCGGAACAGAAAATTCCTGATACGCAACTGGATCATCCATGGGAAAGTTGCATGACACTGGGTGGCGCCTGGGGTTTCGTTCCGGGAGATCAGTATAAACCAGCTGCAGAAGTTGTTCATAAACTGGTAGAAATTGTTGCTAAAGGTGGAAGTCTGTTGCTTGGTGTAGGCCCAAAGCCTGATGGAACATTGCCTGATGAGGTTACTCAAAAGTTAAATGAAATTGGCCAGTGGACCGCTAAAAATGGTCAGGCGATCTACAATACCCGCATTACTAAAAACTACCACGATGGCCAAACCTGGTTCACGCAAAGTAAAGACGGTAAAAAAAGGTTTGCGATTTATTGCTTAGTTAAAGATGAAAGCAGTCTAAAAACAATAAAATGGAAAAACAATGTGCCTAAAAAAGGGACAGATATCATATTGTTATCAACCGGGAAAAAAGTGAAATGGCAAAATACAAATGGCGAAACGACCTTAACAGTTCCAGCAGGCATTGATAAAACAGCCGCTTTGGCTTTCGCATTTGTCCCTCAATAAAAACATTAAGCATGAGATTAAAGACAGTTATCCTTTGCATTGGAATAAGCATACAAGCCTTTGCTTTCGAAAAGATATTTGCTCAAAACAAACCGATATTAAAGAATGCAAAAGGAATCATTTATAAAGATGCCCGTGCGAACATTGACGATCGGGTAAAAGACCTGTTGGCCAGAATGACGCCTGAGGAAAAATTCTGGCAGTTATTTATGATCCCCGGCGACTTAGATGGTGTGGATAAAAATCGCTATCAAAATGGAATCTTTGGATTGCAGGTAAGTGCGGTATCACAAGGTGGTGGCGGCGCCAATCAGATGATGACCTATAATACTTCTGAAAATGCTTTCACGCTAGCCAAAAAGATTAATGCGATTCAAAAATACTTCGTTACCGAAACCCGTTTAGGTATTCCTATTATCGCTTTTGATGAAGCCCTTCATGGTTTGGTTAGGCAAGGTGCAACAGCTTTTCCACAGGCGATTGGACTGGCTGCCAGTTTCGATACCACCAATATGGCAAAGGTTGCGAACGCCATCGCCAGAGAAACCAAACTTCGTGGAATCAGGGATATTTTAACACCTGTAGTGAATATTGCTGCCGACGTGAGGTGGGGAAGAACAGAGGAAACTTATGGAGAAGATCCTTATTTATCTTCACAGATGGGTCTTGCCTTCGTGGGTGCGTTTGAACGGTTAAATATAGTAACCACACCTAAACACTTCATTGCGAATGTAGGTGATGGTGGCCGGGACAGTTATCCTATTCACTATAACCAGAGGTTGATGGAAGAAATTTACTTCCCACCTTTCGAAACCACAATCAAACAAGGCAAAGCACGGTCTTTAATGACTGCCTATAACTCTGTTGATGGCACGCCGGCAACATCAAACTATCAACTGTTAACCCAAAAATTAAAGAAAGACTGGGGTTTTAAAGGTTTCGTAATCTCTGATGCAGGCGCTGTTGGCGGCGCGAGCGTATTGCACCATACCGCTAAAGGTTATGCACAATCCACAAAGCAGGCTATGGAGGGCGGACTTGACGTTATCTTCCAAACCGAATTTGATCATTATAAATTGTTTATCCCACCGTTTCTAGATGGATCAATTTCTCAGGAACGAATAGATGATGCGGTTTCAAGGGTGTTGAGAGCGAAGTTTGAATTGGGGTTATTTGAAAATCCATATGTATCCGAAAAAGATGCTCAAAAAGCTATTACCGATAAAAGTAACAAGCTGATCGCAAAAGAAGCAGCCGCAAAATCGTTCGTGTTGCTTAAAAATTCGAACGCTACTTTGCCCATTAAGAATGTTAAAAATATCCTTATTCTAGGTGAAGATGCGATTGATGCGCGCCTGGGTGGCTACAGTGGATCGGGAAATGGAAAGGTGAATATGGTAGACGGGATTAAAAAAAGAGCAGGTTCTGCAGTTAACGTAAGTTATGCTAAGGGGAGTAGTCGCGAATTGAATCTGGTTAAACCAATTGCTAAACAGTTTTTAAAAGCCGATACTGCAAGTGGACTTAAGGCGGAATACTTTGATAACCTGGATCTCTCAGGTATGCCATTGGTAACCAGAGTAGATGAACAGATTAACTTCATGTGGACGTTATATGCTCCGGATCGGAAACTTAATAAGGATAATTATTCTGCACGCTGGACCGGTAAATTAACTGCACCAAAAACAGGTGAATTTCAAATCGGTTTGGAAGGAAATGATGGGTTCAGATTATTTATTAATGATAAACTATTAATTGATCAATGGGAGAAGGTTTCTTACCACCAAAGATTGGTTCCTTTTAACTTTGTAAAGGATCAATCCTACTCCATTAGAGTAGAGTTCCATGAAACCAAAGGGAATGCCTACATCAAGCTGGTTTCCAATCTTGATGTTGTTGATGAAAGCGACAAAGAAATAGAAAAGGCAGTTGCTTTGGCCAAACAAGCAGATGTAGTTGTGGTTGCTGCTGGGATTAAGGAAGGCGAGTTTTTGGATCGGGCAATGTTAACGCTCCCTGGAAACCAGGAAAAGCTGATTACTGAAGTGGCCAAAACCGGCAAACCTGTTGTTGTTTTGTTGGTAGGTGGAAGTGCCATTACCATGAATAACTGGATAGATCAGGTTCCTGCTGTATTAAACGTTTGGTATCCTGGAGAAGAAGGGGGAAATGCTGTCGCAGAAACGCTTTTTGGTGATTATAATCCTGCCGGAAGACTTCCGATTACTTACCCGGTACATGAATCCCAGCTGCCTTTGGTTTACAACCACAAGCCAACAGGTAGGGGCGATGATTATAATAATTTAAGTGGAGAACCACTATTTCCATTCGGTTATGGGTTAAGCTACACCAAATTCGACTATAGTAATTTACAATTAAGTAAAAAGCAAATTAACGCCACTGAAAGCATAACGGCTAAGTTTAATTTGACGAATGCAGGTAAAGTGGCAGGTGAAGAAGTGGTGCAATTATACATTAGAGATATGCTCGCAACAGTTGCAAGACCTCTTCTGGAGTTGAAAAATTTTAAACGCATTTCACTCAAAGCGGGAGAAACAAAAGAAATCACTTTTGAAATTATGCCTGATATGCTTAAGATGTTAAATGCCGATATGAAGACCGTGATTGAACCCGGAGACTTCAGAATCATGATTGGCTCATCCAGTAAAGAACTAATTTTAAAAGATATGCTGCAGGTTGTAGACGGGGCAAAATAGATTTATCCTTTTATGGTAGGTTAACCATAAGTACTTCATTAGTTATGCCGTAAGTGTTGGTTGCACTTACGGCTTTTTTATTATCTTAATTTAAGGTTGCTATGCCTAGTTTTTCGGCCAGTTCATTGAGGTCTTTTACAACGACATCAATTAACGGGATTCCTGAAATTTTTCTTTCCAGCTCAAATTCATGCTCCGGTTCGCCTGGAATAATCACTTTTTTATCAGGATCAATTGTTTTTGCACTTTTAAACCGCTCTACCCAATTGTCCAAATGGTTTTTAAAGTCGGCCGCCGGACGAAAGCCATCTACCCGCATTGCGCCAAGAAAATGACCTAAACCTTCACCTACAGGATTTGCAGATGGTTCCAGAAACGCAACAAAAGGCGGAACCCAGGGGCCATAATTTGCGCCTGAAAGCACTGCCGATAAGATATCAACGGTTGCACTTAAGCCGTAGCCCTTGTGGCTTCCATGGTCTTTGTCACTTCCTAATGGTAAAAGTGAACCACCATTTTTTAATTCATTTGGATCAGTAGAACTATCGCCGTTTTTATCCTGAACCCAGCCATCCGGAATGCTTTTATTTGCGCGTTGCGCGATTTCTAATTTTCCATTCGCCGCCGCTGCGGTTGCCATGTCGACAATTACCGGGGGATATTTTCCGGCAGGGAAGGCATAACACATTGGGTTGGTACCTAATAATCTTTCGTTTGCAAAGGTTGGTGCAACCAACGGACTCGCATTAGTCATGCTAATGCCGATCATATCCTTTTCGACTGCCATTAAAGCATGGTAACCAGCAATACCGAAATGATTGGAGTTTTTAACTGAAACCCATCCGGTGCCATATTTTTCAGCCTTTTCCATAGCGATTTTCATCGCAAATGGTGCTACAACTAAGCCCAGCCCCGCATCACCGTCAACAGTTGCCGTGGTCGGCGTTTCATGAACGATTCTGATATTCGGCGTGGCATTGATTCTCTTCTTTTCCCATAAACGAACATAACCACTTAACCTCGCAACACCGTGAGAGTCAATCCCCCGTAAATCGGAGCGAAGGAGTACATCAGTAGCTAGAGTTGCATGCTCATCAGAACAGCCCATTTTCTTAAAAACGTTGAAAGTGAAAGTTCTGAGATGTGGTTCTGTGAAAGTGATGAAGTTCATGGTGAAAATTAGTGTTTAAGAATAGTATCAGGTATTTAGTATCTAGTAGCAAGTATCAGGCTTTAGCATAATGTGTTACTAGTTATATTTTGGACAGGTTTCATGACTTTGGACTCTCGACTCAAGACTCAATCATGGTAGAAGCAACGTGAAATCTCCACCGAGCGGTTCAAAATTTTCAATGCACGTAGAAAGAAAATCTTCACCGTAGTTAACATACATCGGGGCGATGTTCAATGTTCTCTCCTGCATGGTTCCGTTGGGAAAAAGCCTTTTCTTAACATTTTCAATTTGTATCAAAGCCATTTCATGTTTGCGTTTCTCGGCTCTGAATAGTTTCTTTTCGAGGTTTGCCAGCAGGTGGTTTGTTTTTTGTTTTGCCGTGTCGGTAGAAACCGAAAGGGTTTTATCTATTTTGTAGGCGTTGAGTTTAATCTGATCGAAGATGCTGTTTATCGCCCGGGTTTCATCTGCTAAGCTTAACTGGGCAGTTGAGTTTTTTCTCACCCAAAGGTTTTTCAGTTCTTCAATAGGACGAAAGATATCTTCCAGTGAGAAGCCGAGCTTATAAAGATTTTCAGCACTTCTTTTATCAATTAACAAAGCGGAGTTGCGAAGTAACAGAACTGGAAAATCCACCTTGTAATAATCAAAATTAGCTTTTAACTGCATCCAGTAGGCTACTTCTGCACCCCCACCAATATAGGCGATGTTGGGTAAAATAACTTCCTCGTACATTGGCCGCATCACTACATTCGGACTAAATCTTTCCGGGTGAGCATTAATCTCTTCGCGAAGCGCTTCTTCCGTAAAATGAATATCCGTGTTGTTGACTTTATATTCTCCTTTTTCAAAAAGCAAACGTTCTCGCAGGTCATCCTTCAGGTAAAAGAAGTTAATATCGCGACCATTTACCTGTGTTTTGTAGCCTAGGTCTTCTAAACCTTTAGAGCTTTTTTCTATGTTTTTCGCACTGTTATGCTCAATGATATCTTCGGAAATAATATTTTTAAAGAGGTCCTTTAACGCTGCATTATCCGCATTAACAATCACTAAGCCATATTTTTCGAATAATTTATTCACTAAATACCGGGTAGCGTCTGCCAGGTTATCGTGCTCCAGATAAGCCTTCTCCACAATTTTGGCAATGTGTTTGCCGTTTCTGGAGATGCCCAGATAGCCTTTATAAGCGGTAACCGCTGCGGCCACTGTTTTGGTACTTAATCTTCCTGTTGCGCCATTTGTTTTCTGGATCCAGCTGATGTTCTTCTCGTCGACGCTTACATGATTAATCTCTTCGAAATCATGATCCTCTGTTGCCATCCAATATACCGGAACAAAATTCTTATCCGGATGTGCAATTTTAAGCTCAATGGCTAAATTAATTGCGGTTACAATCTTATAGATAAAGTAAAGGGGACCAGTAAAAAGATTGAGCTGATGCCCGGTAGTTACCGTAAAAGTATTTTCGTCTGCCAATAATTCAATATTCCTGGAAACGGACTTATTGGTTTTCAGATGCTCATATTGAGATTTTAAAACGTCAACTAAAACGCTGCGATCGCCTAGAAAGTTCCTGTTTTTGATCGCTTCTGCCAAGCCTTCCATATCCGGACGATAACTGTAGAAAGGCTGTAGTGCTTCTTCGTTATTGATATAATCTAAAACCAGTTTTGAGAAAGAGCCGGTTTCCTGATAGGAAATGTATTTTGCCTGCATAATTGAACGAAAGTAGTGCAATTTAGGGATAATTATAAAGCTCTATAACTATTTTACAATTGCTAAATAATCATGCCTCCCTTTTTCCCTCACAGGCCTATACAATAAACCATTTTTGTTCGCCATTCATTGCCTCCGGCTTCAGCCGGGGGAGGAGGTAATAATTAGCATCCTAGTATGAATATGCAATTCGCCATTCATTACCCCCGGCTTCAGCCGAGGGGATTTATAAAGAATCATAGTTTGGATATGCAATTCGCCATTCATTGCCTCCGGCTTCAGCCGGGGGAGGAGATAATAATTAGCATCCTAGTATGAATATGCAATTTGCCATTCATTGCCGGTGGCTAAAGCCAGCGGCAATGAATAAAACAAAAAAACCGATTTCGAATGAACGAAATCGGTTATAAAATATTTGGTTTAGTGATTTACCATTTTTTTCTGCGTTCGCCGCTTCCACCTTCACGACTTCCACCTTCTCTGCGTCCGCTACCGCCAGTGTTTCCACCTTTTTCATCACGACTACGTCCTGAGAAATCTTTGAAACCACCGCCTTCACGACTTCCACCTTCACGTCTGCCGCTACCGCCAGAACTTCTGCGCTCACCGCCGCCGCTACCGCCACGGAAACCACCGCCTCCGCCACTTCTGCGTTCGCCGCCGCCGAAACCACCGCTACGTCTTTCACCGCCACCGCGTCTTTCGCCACCGCCTTCACGACCACCGTCTCCACTTTTTTCAATACGAACCTGGCGACCATTAAATTCAACAGATTTGAAACCTTCAAAAACAGTATCAGCAACAGCATCTTCAACTTCAAAGAAAGAGAAAACACCTTTTAAATCAATTTTACCAACGCTTTTGCCACCAATTTTGCCGTTGTTACAGATAAATGATAACATATCGCCACGGGTAAATTCATCTACAGAACCTAAGTTGATAAACAAACGGGTGTAACCTTCGCTACCACGTCCGCGACCAGCACGTTCGCCTCTTTCACCGCGATCTTCACCAGCTGCAGCATTTAAATCCGGAGCTTTAGAATAGTAATCTAAGAAACGGTTGAATTCTAATGATGCAAAACGTTTGATTACATCCTCTTTAGATAAATCTTTAAATTCATCCATAATACGAGGAATGTATTGATCGATTTGCTCTACATTAACTTCAACATTATGTACTTTATGTACTAAAGAGAATAATTGTTTTTCACAAACATCAAATCCTGTTGGCAATTCAGCTTTGGTAAATTGTTTACCAATGATGCGCTCCAGTGAACGGATTTTTCCTAACTCTTTAGAGTTGATGATACAGATGGAGATACCAGTTTTACCAGCACGACCAGTACGGCCGGAACGGTGGGTATAACTTTCAATTTCATCAGGTAAAGAATAATTAATTACGTGAGTTACATTGTTTACATCGATACCACGGGCAGCAACATCAGTAGCAATTAATAATTGCATGTTACGCTCACGGAAACGTTGCATTACTTTATCACGTTGTTGTTGCGATAAATCGCCGTGTAAAGCATCAGCATTGTAACCATCTTTAATCAAATGCTCAGCAACATCTTGTGTATCCAGTTTGGTTTTACAAAATACTACCGCAAAAATTTCAGGGTTGAAATCTACAATACGTTTTAAAGCAGCGTATTTATCACGTGCACGAACAATATAGTATTCGTGTTCGATGTTTACGTTACCTGTGTTTTTTGTGCCCATGGTTAATTCAACAGGCTCGTTCATGTATTTTTTAGCAATACGGCGAACTTCTGCTGGCATGGTAGCCGAGAATAACCAGGTTTTTTTGTCATCAGGAGTAGTTGATAAAATGTCGTTAATGTCATCCTGGAAACCCATGTTTAACATTTCGTCAGCTTCATCAAGCACAACATATTTAACAGAAGAAAAATCAATCGCCTTACGGCCAATGATATCCAACATACGGCCGGGCGTGGCCACTACGATTTGAACGCCTTGGCGTATTTCACGTAGCTGTTGCATAATGTTCGCGCCACCGTAAACGGCAACAACGTGGGCATTAGCAACGTTTTTAGAAAAGTTTTTAAGGTCGTTAGCGATCTGCAAGCATAACTCACGGGTAGGGCATAAAATCAGTGCCTGTGGTTTATTAACTTTGAAATC
>Ga0308159_1000327_pt1 | contig 129169 bp, 108 predicted proteins | sample PhyCR1_FD_201040 | JGI IMG/M metagenome (GOLD analysis project Ga0308159, IMG submission 201040) | Phyllosphere microbial communities from UC Gill Tract Community Farm, Albany, California, United States - DLSLC.R1 | ecosystem: Host-associated > Plants > Phyllosphere > Unclassified | place...
CGTTGTCTTTGAGCCATTCTGTATCCTGCATTAATTCAGGTGTGTTTTCTTGAATATCTACGAACTTATTCTGAACGTATTCGAAGATATCTGCTACCGCATTCGAAGCCATGCTCCGGTATCGGCTAATGTACCTACTGCCTGGTTTCATATCCAATTTAATGGTTGCAATCCCTGCGCCATCCTGGCCCCGGTTATGCTGTTTCTCCATTAAAAGGTATAATTTATTAAGGCCGTAAAGTGCTGTACCGTACTTTTGCTGGTAGTAAGAAAGTGGTTTTAACAGGCGAATAAAAGCGATTCCGCATTCGTGTTTTATCTGATCACTCATTGTGTGGGTTATGAAGGCGCAAAGTTATCCTTTTATATACTCACAACCTAAACAAATGTATTTTCTTTTGTCACAAAGAGGTTAATTTGCCACCACAAATCCTCAGTCATGAAGATTGATCTGCCCGTGAAAAATTCTACTAATTTCCTTCACACCTTTTCCAAGGTGTAGCGCATGCCCAGCCATAGTCTAGTGCATGATAGTTGCATATAAAGGCATATATTATGCCAGCATAGCGTTTCACATTTTATGAGATTCCAGTGCCTCTCCAAAGAAAACAGAAGCATGATCATTGAAAGTTACAGGATCACCACTGGTGTAAAATAACTTCTGCCGATTTCTACCGATTTTATTTTCAATTTCAGGATGTCTCGCCAGGTAATCTACCAAACTATTTGCAACGATTTCGCCCTGAGTTAAGATCTTAATATAATCAGGAAAAGCAATTGTCAATTTTGGCAGCAACAAAGGATAATGCGTACAGGCCAATAAAACACAATCGATATCAGCAGACTGTTCCATTAGCCTCCTACAATACTCATCGATAAAGAAGTCTGCACCGGATTGAAGATGTTCATTATTTTCGATTAGGGGAACCCACATTGGGCAACTCTGTTGAAATACTTTTACATCAGGAAAAAACTTATTAATTTCTAAAAGATAAGATTGAGAATTAATGGTTCCCCTTGTGCCCATTACCCCAACATTTCCAGTTGATGTAAAACTACCAATCACCTCAGCAGTTGGCCTGATTACACCGAGTACCCGCCGATCAGGGTATTTCATTGGAAGGTCCCTCTGCTGAATCGTTCGCAAGGCCTTAGCCGATGCCGTATTACAAGCCAGGATAACAAGTTGGCAACCTTTCGCAAAAAGCCATTCCACACATTCTAAAGTGTATTTATAAATAGTTTCGAAAGAATGGTCACCATAAGGAGAACGGGCATTGTCTCCAAGGTAAATATAATCGTATTCGGGCAACTGTTCAGCAATGGATCTAAAAACAGTGAGGCCTCCGTATCCAGAATCAAAAATACCTATTGGTGATGTTTGCATACTATTAGAAAGCTTAAATGTATGAATATTAGTTGGAACGTTGTAGGTTGGAAAGTTGAAATATATTAGCGCACCTGAACAGCACCTTCCAACCATTAAACCTTCCAACATTAAAACCTCTCTTAAACAAAAAAACGGAACTAAGTTTACCTTAGTTCCGCTATATTTTGAATGGGTAAAAGACTTTAGACTTTTAACTCCCGACTCAATACTACTTTTTAGGAGCAGCTGGTTTTGCAGCAGTCGCTGAAATACCCAACTTAGTTTTTACTGCAGAAGTAATGTCATCACCACCTTCCCAGAATACTAAATTGTTACCACCTTGTCCGTTTGCGATATCGAAAACGTAAGCTAATCCTTTTTCTTTAGCTACCGCTGAAATTGCAGTTGCAACTTTAGCTTGAATTGGTTGAAACAATTCACCTTGTTTGGCACCAATATCTTGTGAAGCTTTTGTACGTGCATCTGTAATACGTTTCTCTAAATCCTGCAATTCCTGACCTGCAGTTTGTAATTGCTTACCTACAGCTTCTTTGTTCGCTTCGCTTAAAGTTTTTTCTAAATTTTGAGCACCTGTCATTTTAGTCTGATATTCTTTCAGCATTGCATCAATATCAGCTTGTTTTTGTTTTCCTAATGTTTCTAAAGTAGTTTGAGCCGTTTTAGCTTCAGGAAGGTTTGCGAAAACTTCTTCTGAATTAATGTGACCCAATTTTTGTTGCGCACTTGCCATATTCACTGTAAACACTAATCCTGCTGCTACAAAGAATACGTTAATTAACTTTCTCATCTTTCTATTTTACTTTTTTATTTTTTCTAATTGTTTTTCTGAATTTTCAACGGGGCGAATATACTAATTATTTGCAGTTCCTGGTTTGTAACCTAATTTTACAACCACATCATTACTAAGATCGTAACTGCTACTGGCGTAAATCATCATGGTGGCTTCGCTGCTCTTATCAAAAATAAAGTCAAGGTATTTGGCTTTGGCAATTTGTTTAATTGCATCAGCAACTTTTTCCTGAATTGGTTTAATCAACTTTGTTCTGCTTTGAAAAAGGTCGCCATCAGGTCCGAATTTTTGACGTTGAAATTCTTTAGCTTGTTTTTCCTTTTCAATAATTTCATTTTCTCTGCGCTTGCGCATATCATCTGTAAGCAAAACCTGGTCTGCCTGATAAGCTTTATACATCCTGTCAATTTCAGAGAAGTTCTGATCAACCTGTTGTTGCCATTGCTTAGAAGCAACCTCTAACTGGCTCAATGCAGACTTATACTCCGGCATTTGCTTTAAAATGTATTCTGTATCAACATAGGCAAACTTTTGCGCGAAGGCGCCAAAAGACGTGCAAATTAGAAATGCGATTAAAAGGTATTTTTTCATCTTATTAAATTTAGTTTAATGTGATGAAGCAATCATGACCTAAAATCTTCTAACCAAAAGATTCTTTAATCGTGACGGTTTCATTTGTTGTGTGTGTGTTAATTCAATTAGTAATGATCCAACTTAACTTAAACCTTTCTCTCCGTTTGTTAAGCTTTGGTATACTAAACAAAATTTATACAAAGATACTATGAAATAACTAAAGCCAAAGTAAACTTAGTCATTTAACTTTTTTTAACATATCACTTTTCATATAAAAATAGTTAGTATATAGTACTTAGTATTTAGATCCATTGCTTTAGACTCATCGTCTTATCACTTATAACTTATTACTTTAATGAAACATCATGTTGCGAAGCGAGTAGGCGAATTACAAAATCTTTCTAAGATCAAATACGAAGAAACAAATATTTGCATCAATCAAACCAATGGTTGCCCCATGTTTTTTTCTCATAAAAATGCCCCCAATAAGTGTCTAACTTTTTGGGGGCAGTGCAAAATATCGAGGCCCTTTTCTTTTAAAAAGATTATATTAAAATCCGCCCAATTGCTGAGCGATACTGAATGTGAAGTTCTGACGACCAAAATTACCATCACGGCTATTAATGATTTTATCAAATCCATATCCGTAATCAATTCCCAGCAAACCAAAGATAGGCAAGAAAATTCTGGCACCAATACCAGCAGATCTTCTCACGTTGAAAGGATTGAAATCACCAAACCTATTCCAGGTATTACCTCCCTCTGCGAAAGCCAATACGAAAGCCGTAGCTTGTTGACTTGAAATAACAGGATAACGAAGTTCTAAAACATATTTAGTATAAATCGGACTTCCTGAAGTTTGTGCTGTATTTACCGCATTTGGATTGGTATCTACCGGAACTACTGCATTATTTGCATAACCACGCATGGCAATTATTTCAGAACCTTGTAAGAAGTCAAATCCTTGCATACCATCACCACCCAATTTGAAACGCTCGAATGCAGATTGGCCTACCGCTCTGGTGTACTGACCTAAGAAACCGAACTGCGCTTGTGCTTTAACCACTAAGTTTCCGGCAACACGTTGGTACCACTGTGAATCAAATTTCCATTTATGGTATTCTGTAAAGCGATACTTTTCCTTATCAGACGCAGTCGCATAATTCGTTTTGTTGAATAACGAGTAAGGCGGTGTTGCCTGAATAGTAAAACGGATAAATGAACCCGACTTCGGAAAGATTGGAGAATCTCTTGAGTCACGACTAATCTCCTGAGATAAGTTAATGTTGTAAGATGTTCCATTATCAAACAAAAACCCAGGGTAGTTGCTTAAGATATATTGTTGGATACTTACCGCATGGCTTAATTGGAAATAGTTATCTGGCCAGTTTAATCTTCTACCCAAACTAACCGTAACTCCATTTAACCGAATCTTTTGAAATCTTCCATCATCAGAATTTAAACCATTTGATTGAAGTGACGTAAATGCACTTACACCAAAACTTACAGGCTTCTCACCACCAAACCAAGGCTGAGAGAAAGAGAAACTGTATGATTGATAATATTTACCATTTGTTTGTCCACGTAAACTTAATTTCTGCCCATCTCCTTTTGGAAGTGGCTTGTAAGCTTTTAAGTTAAATAAATTACGTAGCGAAAAGTTATTAAAAGTTAAACCCAATGTACCAATAATACGGCCACCACCAAAACCACCTGATAATTCGATTTGATCTGAAGGTTTCTCTTCAACTGAATATTCTATATCTACTGTGCCATCTGCCGGATTAGGTCGAGGTGTAGGAACAGTTTTCGATTCATCAAAGTTACCCAATTGCCCAATCTCACGAATGGTACGGATTAGATCACTTTTATTAAATTTCTGACCCGGCTTTGTACGAATCTCTCTTAAAACTACCTTATCATTGGTGATGGTATTTCCCTTTAACGTAATTTTATTGTTAACGTATTGAGGACCTTCATACATGCGCATTTCTACATCGACAGTATCACCATAAATTTTAGTTTGAACCGGATCAATATTAAAAGTCAAATATCCGTTATCGGTATATAAGCTATTGATATCGCCACCGTTTTCACCGCCGCCATTTAATTTCTTATTTAATCTCTCTTCACTGAAAACATCTCCTTTTTCAATGGTTAAGACTTTGCTCAAAATACTATCAGGATAAATTGCATTACCAGCCCAGGTAACATTTCCAAAGTAATATTTTTTTCCTTCGTAAATATCCATATTGATATTCACTTTCTTTTTGTTGTGCTGATAGATGCTATCCTTCAAAAGTGTTGCATCACGGTAACCTTTTTCCTGCAACTTCGCAATCATCTTTACCTTGTTCTCGTCATATTTCTCTTTTGAGAATTTGCCTGAACCCCAGAAACGCCACCATGCAAACTGCTTAGGGCTTTTCAAAAACTTTCTAAGTTTTGCTGCTTTAAAATCTTTGTTTCCGGTGATATTTATCCGCTGTACTTTAACACGGCTTCCCTTGTTAATATTGGCTTCTAAAACAACGCTGTTTTCTGCGTTAGGATCTTTACGGGTTTTGTAATCAATAGAAGTAAAAAAGTATCCTTTGTCTAACATGTACTTCTTTACAATTGCAGAAGTAGTGTTATATAAATTATCATTGACGATCTTACCCGTCTTATCATTTAATTTTTCTTGAATGGCTGTTCGTTGAGATTTACTGATGCCTTTAAGGTCGATAGAGCTTAAGCGCGGACGCTCCACCACTTCGATTTCAAAATAGACAGAATCCTGAACAAATTTTTCAATATTAATTTTAACATCGTCAAACAATCCTTGCGCCCAAAGCGTTTTAATAGCATCGGATGTAGCTTCTCCAGGAAGAACAACTTTATCACCCTTGGTTAATTTGGACAAAGTAATTAATACATCTTTATCTAAATACTGAGTTCCGGTTACAGTTGTACCTCCGATAATATATTCTTTTGGACTAAAGTAATCGAGATCCAGACCTCCAACTTTTAGAGATGGAGTTACCGGCGCCTGACCTTGAGGACGTATTTGAGCAAAGGCCGGTGTGGCTAAAACAATCAGGATTAATACTTGAAATATTCTTTTCATTAAAATAATTTGTTCAGTAATGGCCACGAAGGTACATGTTTTATAAAGCAAAAATTGCTTTAATTAGTTTCCCTTTTGATGGTTACATTTATCGTATAAAAGTGGCGCTAAGTTAGTTTAAACGCTTGTTAAAAAGTGTTAAAAGAAAAATTAGTTTAATTGTTCACTAATTTTACCGAAACGGCGTTCGCGTTTTTGGTAGTCAACTATCGCTTCGAAAAGATCTTCACGCCTAAAATCAGGCCAAAGTACATCTGTAAAATAGAACTCCGTATAAGCCATTTGCCATAGCAAATAATTACTAATCCTATGTTCTCCACTCGTCCTGATCATCAGTTCCGGATCGGGCATATTTACGGTTGTCAACTTAGATGAGAACAGATGCTCATCAATATCTTCAATAGAAATGGTATTGTCTTTTACGGCCGCAGCAATTTGTTTCGCCGCATCCAGAATTTCCCATTTAGCACTATAACTCAATGCCAATGTGAGGGTGCATTTTTCATTATGCGCCGTTTTTGCCATCGCCTCATTCAAATCGTTAATACATTCTTGCGGTAACGACGAAATATTGCCTATGGCATTCAACTTAACCTTATTCTTATTAAGTGTACCGGTTTCGTTATTGATTGTAGAAATCAGGATTTGCATCAATGCATCAACCTCTTCTTTTGGCCTATTCCAGTTTTCGGTAGAAAACGCGTAAAGTGTTAAGTATTCAATACCCACTTCCACACAGCCTTCCACAATATCTTTTACAGAAAGTACACCTTGTTCGTGACCGAAAACACGTACTTTTCCCTGGCCTTTTGCCCATCTTCCATTGCCATCCATGATCACGGCAATGTGCTTTGGCAGGCGACTATAGTCTATTTGTTCTTTAAATCCCATTAATTATGTCAAAATCAGCTTAAAACGAGTAGCATTTTGAGGATACAAAGGTAAAAGATATGCCAACACTAACAAATAGATAAGTGTCCCTTTTTCTAAAATCTCCTCTTTGGGTACCAGCAATACCAATATTTTGATAGTTTGGATTATTTAAATCGGCTGGATTCGATAGATTTAAAGGTGGATTACCAACATAAACCTGCTTAAGTGCGTCAGGATAGTTGCCACTTACATCGTCAATATAATCGGTTGTAGGCGTTCTATATCCAATTTCAGAAAAAATACTCCATGTGTCTTTGTAGTTATATTTCACACCCAATCCATATGGAATGGTGAGCACTAAATTTTTATACGCATTTTCTTGTCCTTCAGTACCTAAACGATCTAAACGATATTTATCTCCATTGTATTTAATAGTTGGCTTAAAGAACACGCCGCCCACACCAGCAAATAAATATGGGGTAAAAAGCCTGTTTCCTCCACCTAACTTGAAATTAAATAAATTGAAATCAAGTAATAAATCTACCTCATTCAAACTTGTTTTAAAACTTAAGTTCCGGTCTCTGAATTGTGCATTGCTGGATTCTGAATCTTTAGCCTGAACCTGACCATAAGTATAGTTTAGCCGAAGCCCTAAATACTGATTGAAATTTCGCTTAACGAAAATACCTGCGGATGGACCGCTTATTTTTAAAGGATTGTTCTGATTCAAATCGCCCATATAGCCCGCTCCTCCCGCCATTAGCGCAACTTCCCAATTCCCAGCCTCTTGTGCCCGTAATACAGGTGCGCAACAAGTGAAAAAAAAGAAAATTAAGAGGAATTTGTTTGGCGTCATACTTAGTAGTTACGGGTATCAATCCCCCATAATAATTTATTTCTTAACGTGTTTAAATACGTTTCATTATTTAATCGAATTAAATTTAAACAAAAGTCTGCTTTTTTGATTGAAATCTTTACTGATCGTTCCACAGTTACCGTCCTGCTATCGCAGGAAACTAAGAACTTAGACTCACGTGCTTCCACTTCAAAAGAGAGCTTACGGTCATCAGGCAACACAACTGGTCTCACATTTAAATTATGAGGTGCGATTGGCGTTACCACAAAGTTCCGAGAATCTGGATAAATAATCGGGCCACCGCAGCTGAGTGAATATGCAGTAGAGCCTGTTGGGGTGGCAATGATTAAACCATCTGCCCAATAGGAATTAATATATTCATCATTCATCTTGGCATGAATAATCATCATGGCAGAATTGTCCCTACGGTGAATAGTTATATCATTTAAAGCGAAGTTCTCCTCACCAAATAATCCGTTATCGGATTCTAAAACAAGTAAAGAGCGACTATCTAAACTGTATTCTCCATTAATAACGGCCTTCAGAGCAGATTCAATTTCATTTTTATTGATACTGGCCAGGAAGCCAAGGCGTCCGAAATTAATCCCAATTACCGGTATTCCAGAATTACGGATTAATGAAAGCGTATCTAACAAAGTACCGTCACCGCCTAAACTAATGATTACATCAGCACGCTCTTTAAGCTCGGTATGGTTATGAAAGATCGTGGTATTTTTCGGCAAATCTATTTTGCCATGAAGTGATGTTTTAAATTTTGAGTATAAAACTGGCTGAACCTGGTGGCTGGCTAAATGATTAAAAACCTCCTGAACATAGGGCAAAACTGTATCATTAAAGTCTCTCCCGTAAATTGCTATCCTCATAATTGGTTTTAAACATTTAAATAGTTCATGAAAGAATCGTATCGTTCCTGCGATCCATCATCAACCTGAGTATTGTTATATACTTCTTTAACCTGATAATCATAACGTTCAAAAGATGCTACTAACGAACTGAGCTCGGTTTTATTCACCTTCAGTGTTACCTCTAATCTGGTAGAATCTTCGAAAGAGTTTACGTATGATGATAATATCTGTGCATTATCTGCTTCAACAATTTGCGCAATATGCGCCAATGAATTATCACGATTACTGATTTCCAGTACGATAATTCCTCCAGGCTCATTTACAGCATATTGTTCTGCCACGGCATCAACCATTTCATTAATTGAAATGGTGCCAATATAGTTTTTTTGCTGATCAACTACCGGTAATGCGGTAAGCTGCATTTGACTCAACAATCTAATCACATCGTAAGTGTGTGCATCTTTAAGAACAAAAACAGTAAGCAAATGAACGGATGAATCACTTAAAAGCGTATCATGATTGTGAATGTTTAACAAATCATCTTCAGAAGCCAGTCCCTGCAGAACACCATCGGTTACCACAGGCAGATGCTTTAGTTTAAAATCGTTTAAGCGATCTAAAGCCTTCTGCACCGAGTCGTTTGATTTCAGTGTCGGAATTTCGTTCGATATGATTTCTTCTGCAAACATTATTTAAGTAATATCCTGTCTAAGAATTTTTCTAAGTAATTGTTAAATATTTCAGGCTGCTCCATCATGGGCGCATGGCCGCACTTGTCTACCCAGTTCAATTCCGAATTGGGTAATAACTGATGAAATTCATGTGCAACTTCAGGTGGTGTAACCTTGTCATTCTTTCCCCAAATTAAGGAAACAGGAATGGTAATTTTCGACAATTCCTTTCCCATATTATGGCGAATAGCCGACTTAGCCATTGTTAAGATCCTGATTACTCTAGACCTGTCGTTTACCGTTTTAAAAACGTCATCGACAAGCTCTTTCGTAGCGGTGGCGGGATCGTAAAATGTAAATTCTACCTTCTCTTTAATGTAATCATAACTTTCGCGGCGCGGAAAAGAACCGCCGAAAGCATTTTCATATAAACCCGAACTTCCGGTTAAAACCAATGCTTTTACAAATTCCTGGTGGGCAACGGTAAATACCAAACCAACATGGCCACCCAGCGAATTGCCAACCAATACCACCTGATTAAGCGATTTGAATTTTAAAAAACGATGAAGATATCTTGATAAGGCTTTAACGCCCAATGTTAAAATAGGCAAATCGTAGATCGGAAGAATAGGAATAATTACGCGATAGCGATCTTTAAAACGCTCTATCACCAATTCCCAATTGCTCAATTCTCCCATTAAGCCATGTAGCAATACCAGTGTTTCGCCTTTTCCAGCTTCAATATATTTAAATCCTTCTTCTTCTATTACCTGGTATGTCATATGTATTCTAGATGGTATTGTGCACTAAGTTAGTAGAGTAAAATTAAATTTTCGCATTTCTATGCCATTTTTGTGAAATAAAACTCAAAACGGTACAAAAACATCATTTAGAACGCCTAAACAAAGCTTTTGTAACGAGATAAAGATTTAAACACCGTATTAAGCCTCCTCATTAGCGAAATATCGAACGTAAGTGTACAAAGTCTTGAAAATATATTATAGATCAACACTTGAACATTATCCGACATTGATTTCTAAAACGTTCGACTAAAATGCCCAACAATGACATCAACCCGAAATTACGCCAATTTTTCTTTTACAAGTTCTGCAATTAATTTACCATCGGCTTTTCCTGCCAATGCTTTATTCGCCAACCCCATCACCTTCCCCATATCTTTAACCGATGTTGCGCCAGATTGTTTTATCACGTCTTCAATAATAACCGCTACTTCTGCCCTATCCAACTGTTGTGGTAAAAACTGGTTAATTACATTAATCTCTTCTTCTTCAACCTGATAAAGATCTTCCCGGTTTTGAGATCTATAAATATCAGCAGATTCACGGCGTTGTTTAATCAGCTTTTGAAGAATTTTTAATTCAGTTTCTTCTGTAATTTCTTCTGTTGAACCTTTTTCTGTTTTGGCCAGCAGTAAAGCAGCCTTAATGGCTCTTAAACCACGCAATTTCGCGCTGTCTTTAGCCAACATGGCTGTTTTTATTTCTTGATCTATTGTATTTGATATCATATCATTATTGGTTGTGAGTTTATCGGCTTGATATTTAATCTTTAACCGGCCACTCGTAACTATTTCCTAATCTCTTTTTATAATTGTGGCTGTGGCCTGTATCGTTGGCATAATCAACATATCGTTGATATTTACATGTTTTGGACGGCTCACTACATACCAAATGGCATCTGCAATATCATCGGCAATTAATGGCTCCAGGTTTTCATAAACCTTCTTTGCACGGTGCTCATCTCCTTTGAAACGCACAACAGAGAATTCGGTTTCCACCATCCCCGGGTTAATTTCGGTTACTTTAATTCCATGAGGCAAAAGGTCGATTCTCATACTTTTACTCAATGCATCAACAGCGTGTTTTGTAGCACAATATACATTTCCATTTGGATAAACTTCTTTTCCTGCTATTGAACCGATATTCACAATGTGGCCGGATTGATGTGGAATCATCCAGTTGGATACAATTTTAGTTACATATAGTAATCCTTTAACGTTGGTATCAATCATGGTATCCCAATCGTCAGTACTACCCTGATCAATTGGATCTAATCCCTGGCTCAAACCTGCATTATTAACCAATACGTCGATTTTTTTCCAATCTGTTGGCAAGGCTTCCAATGCAACTGATAAGCTATTTTTGTCCCGAACATCAGCCAAAACCTGTTTAATTTCTATCCCATATTTATCTGACAGATGATGTGCTATTTTAGCAAGACGGTCTTCCCTACGCGCTAATAATATTAATTGATAACCTTGTTGAGCAAAGGTATGTGCACAAGCCTCGCCAATGCCAGAGGTTGCGCCTGTTATTAAAGCAATTTTAGACATGTTATTATTTTTAAGTCTTGATAAACCCTGGACTTAAAAAATTAAGGCCGATGATTTACCTCCGCTGGCAAAGGTAAGTTTTTTTGAACTGCAGGGCTATTGAAAAATTAAACTGAATGTTAATTGACGCAATTTCAACTTATCTATTGGTTTAGCATATGCCGTATCATCATGTTGAAGGATATCATTTGCAGAATATGATAACTTAATCTCCGGAGACATCTTAAAGTATTCGAAATATAAATCGAAACCTATTCCAGTTTCGTAAGACAAGTAATTGCGTTGATTCTTTAATAACTTGTTTACGGCAGACTCACCTTCATCGAAAGTTTTCTTCTTCGAGGCAATATCAATTGAATATTTAGCGCCACCCAACCAATAGGCACGGAAGTTATTTAACCGATTGGATTTAACCTTGATCCCCAGCGGAAATTCAAACATTGTTGCCTGCACCTTTTTATCAACCAAAGTCTGGAAGTTTTTGCTCTGTCCGTTTGCTAGGGTGATAGGGGGCTTTGGCTCGTATTCATAACGAACAATCCGGTCGCTAAAAATTAATGAAGGCGTTGTACGAAGATCAAAGTTTTCAGCAATAGACCTGTTAATTACGAAACCTAACCCAAAGCCCTGAGATGGTGTACTTGAAATGGATTTTAAGGTACTGGTTACAGGCAAGCCAGCATTAGCATCATAAGAGACGCCGAAAGAATTTGGCAGTTCATAGAATGCGTTCTGCCAGTTCTGTTTTTTTAGAATTTTATATTCGGCAGAAATATATTGAAAGTTAAACCCGAAACTCCAGTCTTCATCATCAATTCCTCCACCCCAATTTTGAGCGAACGATGTGCTTGATGCAATGAATAGAAGAAGGATGAGGCTTAATTTTTTTATCATTTAGTTCCGACGTAAATTGAACTTATTCCAAACGTTAAAATTCTCTGTTTTGTACTTTTAAATCCAACTTTCTCCATCAAGGTAGTAAAATCTTTTCCATCGGGAAAGGCCGCAACTGATTCTGGCAAGTAAGTATAAGCTCTCGCGTCTTTAGAAAACAGTTTTCCAAAAAAAGGCGTCACTTTGGAGAAGTAAAAATTATAAAGTTGTTTTACAGGGAAAGCCCGTGGTTTTGAAAACTCCAAAATCACCATCTTCCCATTGGGTTTTAATACCCGATACATATCTGCCAAACCTTTTTCCAGGTTCTCAAAATTCCGAACGCCGTAAGCACAGGTAATGGCATCAAAGGTGTCTGCTTCAAAATGTAAACCTTCAGAATCGCCCAACTGCACCGTAAATACGCCAGTTAGACTGCGCTCATTAATCTTCTTTTTTGCAACGTCCAACATGCCGTCAGAGATATCAACGCCGATAACTTTTTCTGGATGAAGTTTTTTAATGGCTTCAAAAGCAAAATCTCCTGTTCCTGTTGCCACATCGAGCAAATTTCTTGGTTGAATGGAAACCAATTCTTTGATCGCCATTTTACGCCAAATCACATCTATTCCTAAAGACAGAAAATGATTTAAAAAATCATAAGTGCCCGAAATGTTATTAAACATGGTTGCAACCTGCTCTTTTTTAGTTGCATCTTCTACTTGATATGGAGTGATATTCTGATTCATGATGTGAGGCAAAGATAAGTGAAAAAGTCGAGAGTGTTAAGATAGTCGGGAGTCATAAGTTCGGAGTCAATAGTCTTGGACGCCCAAAAATGGCGAGCGCTATCAGAATAGAAGTTTCAGCGCAATATTGAGTAAAATTGCAGGTCGGATATTCCTGTAATGATTCAAAGTTTACATTTCAAAGAGATTAATTAATAAAGTTTCCGTTCATCGTCATTTTTTAAGTAGCAGAACTGACTTACGGAAGAGCATGTTTGCATTGTGTAGGCTTTATTATAGCAATCATAATCACTAATCGCTAACGACTTTAGGTTTTCGACTCCAAACACCCAACTCCAAACTCAATACTCCAAACTCAGGACTTCCGACTTCCGACTCAAAAGCCTACCTTTGCATCCATGGTTATCAAAACGGCAACATTTGTTTGCAGCAACACCCAGATTTCAGCTTTACCGGCCCCGCTAATGCCAGAATATGCATTTATTGGCCGCTCCAATGTGGGGAAATCTTCATTAATTAATATGTTAGTGAATCAACATGGATTAGCGAAAACTTCGCAACGTCCAGGAAAAACACAATTAATTAATCACTTTCTCATCAACGAAAAGTGGTATATTGTAGATTTACCAGGCTACGGCTATGCTAAGGTTTCAAAAACCAGCAGAGAAAAATGGGAGAAATTTATACGTGCTTACATTACTAAGAGAGAAAGTTTACAATGCGTTTTTGTACTTATAGACAGTCGTTTAGAGCCTCAGCAAATTGATATTGAATTCTGTTATTGGTTAGGCGAAAAGCAAATTCCTTTTTCATTAATCTTCACCAAAGCTGATAAACAAGGAATGACAACGACCCAGAAAAATGTAGCCGCATTTAAGAAAAAGCTGGGTGATTTTTTTGAAGAAATTCCGGCCACATTCATTACCTCTGCAGAAAAAGGAAATGGAAAAGATGATGTACTTCAATTTATTGGCGAAGTAAATCATGATTTTGTGGTTCCAGCTGAATATAAAAAGTTTTAGAACGTTAGCTATTTTCGGCTTAAACTGAAAATCTAACCCATTAGATATTCGTATATCAATCCATGAAAAAGTACTTTTCACTCGTATTATTCGCTCACTCCGTTTTTGCGTTACCCTTCGCCATGATCGGCTTTTTTCTGGGCGTAACCACAACCGAGAATCCATTCTCCTGGTATAAACTGATTTTAGTTCTGCTTTGTATGGTATTTGCCCGTAATTCTGCCATGGCATTTAATCGCTATCTGGACAGGAATATCGACGCCAAAAATCCTCGAACCAAAATGCGTGACATTCCTGCAGGGAAAGTTTCTGCAAATGAAGCCTTGATTTTCGTTATTGCCAATTGCGTGCTTTTCGCGGTGACCACCTATTTTATCAATCCACTTTGTTTCTATTTGTCGCCTGTTGCGCTATTTGTGGTTTTATTTTACAGTTACACCAAGAGGTTTACCGCATTGTGCCACCTGGTGCTTGGTCTCGGCCTTGCCCTTGCCCCTATTGGCGCTTACATTGCAGTAACTGGTCACTTTGCGTTAGTTCCAGTTTTATATTCACTTACGGTATTATTCTGGGTAAGTGGTTTCGACATTATTTACGCACTACAGGATGAGGATTTTGACCGCGAAGAAAAATTACATTCCATTCCATCTGCTCTTGGCATTAAAAATGCTTTGAACGTATCGGTTTTATTGCATGTGCTTTCAGCAACCTGCGTTATTTTGCCTGTTTTCTTTACCGAGTTTAGCTGGGTATATTATGTGGGGATTGTGTTTTTCTGTTCCATGCTGATTTACCAACACTTGCTGGTGAAACCGAACGACATTAGCAAAGTAAACAGGGCATTTCAAACATTAAACGGGTATGCATCTGTGGTTTTTGCCATTTGCTTTTTGATTGACGCATATATAAAGACTAAATAACAGAAGGAAACAGTTTAGAATGAGTGAATTTTGAACGAAGAAGGTTTGGCAATTTCAAATCTCATTCTCTCAGACAATCATTCCCTAATTAGATATTATGATTATAGAAAAAAAAACCAGAACATATATTCCCAAAGATTTAACCATTACATGGGAAAGCCTTGAACCACTTTTCGCTGCGTTGCAAAGTAGAGAAATTAACAGCGCTGAAGAATTAGAGCAATGGCTTAAAGACCGTTCTGAATTAGAAGCTGCGCTTGAAGAAGACTTTGCATGGCGCTATATTAAAATGAGCTGCGACACTGCAAATGAAGAATTGGTGAAAAACTTCCAATATTTTGCAGAAGAAATTGAACCAAAAATTTCTCCCCTATCTAATGCACTAAATAAAAAATTTGTCGAAAGTCCTTTTATGGATGATCTCGATAAAGAAAAATTCTTTGTTTACAGCAGGGCGATTAAAAAAGCTTTAGAAATATACCGGGAAGAAAACATCGAATTGTTTACGCAATTACAGGTAAAGCAACAAAAATACCAGGGCATTACAGGTGCAATGAGCGTTGAACTTAATGGTCAGGAATATACACTGGAACAAGCTTCGATCTTCATCAAAGACTTGAACCGTGAGGTACGTGAGAATGCCTGGAAGACCATCCAGCAACGTCGTTTAATTGATAAAGATGATTTAAACATACTATTTGATCAGTTGATTCAATTGCGGAATCAGGTTGCTTTAAATGCTGGTTTTGAAAACTATCGTGATTATATGTTCCAGGCATTGGGTCGTTTTGATTATACGCCTCAGGATTGCTATGATTTTGCTAATGCGATTGAGAAGGAAATTGTTCCGATTCTAAAAGAGCAGGCAGAGAAACGCCGGGAAGCTCTAGGTCTTGATGTTTTAAAGCCCTGGGATTTGGAAGTAAGTGTAAGCGGAAAAGCAGCGCTAAAACCTTTCAACAATGGAGAAGAGTTAATTGATAAAAGTATTGCTTGTTTCAATGCCATTGATGAAAAATTAGGTGCTAAATTGGCAAGCATGAAAGCCAACAACCTTTTTGATGTGGAAAGCAGAAAAGGTAAAGCTCCTGGTGGTTATAATTATCCTTTAGCCGAAACTGGTGCACCGTTTATATTTATGAATTCTGCAAATTCGCTTCGCGATTTAACTACAATGGTGCACGAAGGCGGACATGCCATCCATACTTTTCTAACCGCAAACCTGGAATTAAACGACTTTAAACACTGTCCTTCTGAAGTAGCTGAACTGGCTTCCATGAGCATGGAGTTGATTTCAATGGATAACTGGGATGTTTATTTTGATAATGAGGAAGATCTTCTTCGCGCGAAGAGAGAACAACTTGCGGATGTATTAAAGACATTGCCTTGGGTTGCCGTGATTGATCAGTTTCAACATTGGATTTACACCAACCCAGACCATACCGCAGCCGATCGTGAAGAAACCTTTAAACAAATTTACACTCGTTTTGGTGCGGGCTTTGCTAACTGGGATGATCTGTCTCAACAATTTGGAAACGGCTGGCAAAAGCAGCTGCACTTGTTCGAAGTTCCCTTTTATTATATCGAATATGCTATTGCGCAATTAGGGGCGATCGCCGTTTGGAAAAACTATAAAGAAAATCCAAGCCAGGCTTTAGATCAATACCTGGCGGCACTATCGTTAGGTTATACTAAACCAATTAATGAAATTTACGAAACAGCTGGGATTAAATTTGATTTCAGTGCTGATTACGTGAAAGAACTGGCACAATTTGTTAAGGAAGAATTAGAGAAGCTCGGTTAATCAAATAATTAATTTCGAAAAAGTCGCGGCAATCACCGCGACTTTTTAATTTATACTGTTTTTCTTCCCATCACAAGTACGGGTTGTGAAATAAACAGTATTTAATTATTATTGCTCCCAATCATACCTACAATTTTATGCGTATACCAAAAATAATATTGATCCTATTGAGTTTTACTGCTAGCCTTTGTTCAGCACAAGAGAAGAACATCGCTAAGCAATACCTTTTAACGGGATTGATTAATAAAAAAATCCCAGTGGAGCTCCAAATTGCTGTACATCATAACATAGTGATGGGGAACATTACCTATTTGAATACCAAAGCAAAGAAGCCAATTAAAATCATTGGTCGCGTGGATGAAAAGAACCAATATTCAATTCATGAGTTTGAAAAAAATGGAAATATAAGTGGAAGCATTTATGCCACACTTAAAGGCAACCAATTGAAGGGAGACTGGTGGGCCACAAAGTCTGATACCAGTTATGCTGCTTCCCTGACCATTAAAGACAATCAAAATATTAAAGCAGAAATGTTTTTACCAGGTGACCGTAATCAAGTGGCAGGAGAATATTTTTATCAGTATGGAGAAAAAGGCTATCAGGGCAACATTACCATCCGCAAAGTGACGGGTAATTCCTTTTCTTATGAGATTGGCTCAGTTACCCATGATCCGGGCAGGAACATTGCAGATGCATCTGGAACAGCCGTTTTAAAGGATAATCAATTCCTTATTGAGGTTAATAAATCCTGTAAATTTGTGGTCCGGTTTTACAATGGCTTCCTCATCATAAGTGAGGAGAATTCCACGCAGTTAAATGATTGCCAATTTGGCTTCAATGCCACCCTGGCAGGTATTTATCTTAAAACGAAATAGACTGCAAAGTTGATGGCTAGCTTTAAGGAGAGCTTAACTGAGATTTCCTGATTTCTGACAGCATTTTGTGTTTCAATCTACAGCTAATTGTGAAAATTTGTTAATTCGCGTTAAACACTGTTAAAAAAAACTTTGAGTATACTGATCGATTAGATTTGTCCCTATATCTGCTGGGTACGTAAACTAATCATCGCTCAATGTTTAAATATGAAACGCTTCTTAACACTCTCCGCTTGTATTCTTTTATCGCAATTTTCACCTTTAAAGGCTCAGAATAAAGCAAGCGGAATTTCTAGCTTAATTCTGAATGAGCAGCAGAAACCCATAGCAGCTTCGGTAAAATTGTCTCTGGCGATCGACTCTTCCTTTTTAAAGAGTGCATCGACAGATGAGCTTGGAAGATTCTACTTTAATGATTCAAAAAATGGTGAATATAGCCTCGAAATTACTGCTTTAGGATATCATCCTGCAAACATGCAATTCCAAATAAGCGACAAATTCTCCAATGTGGTAAAAAACATTACGCTTAAAACTGTTGAAAATATCCTTGGCAGCATCACCATTTCTGCTAAAAAACCGATGATTGAAAGGTTTAACAATAAGACAGTTTTAAATGTTGAGAATAGCCTGGCTTCAGCTGGTAGCAATGCTTTGGAACTATTAGCGAAAATGCCCGGGGTTTCTGTAAATCAGGAAGGGACGATTAGTGTGCGTGGTAAAGCTGGGGTTAATGTATTACTTGATGGAAAATCTACCTTTCTTTCAAATGCACAACTGGCAACGTTGTTGAAATCGATGAATGGCAATGAAATAAAAACGATTTCCTTAATTTCAAATCCATCCGCTAAATATGATGCAGCAGGCAATGCCGGATTAATTGATATCCGATTAAAAAAGAATACAAATTTCGGCACGAATGGAAGTCTTGATGGAGGATTCGGTTATGGGAAGCAACCCAAAAGCAATACCGGAATTTCACTTAATCACAGAAATAAAAAATTCAATGTCTTTGGAAGCCTGAATAATAGCAATAATAAAGCCCCTGAAGATTTAGCGATCGAAAGAATGGTCAGCAATGGCTTAACGAATACCTTTTTTAAACAGTTTAGTACGCAAATTAAGTCTACGCACAATAACAGCTACAAAGCTGGGGTTGACTATTTTTTGAATAGTAAAAACACTTTAGGATTGCTTACCAGTGGCTATTTTAATAATGGACACGACCTTTCCGAGAGTGTAACTAATATTGGCTCCAGTTTTACCAGCATTGATTCAAGCATTATCGCAAATAGCCCATCATCAAATTCATACAGAAACCAAACTTACAACCTTAATTATAAATCAGTAATCGATACGATTGGACAGGAACTGACCATCGATTTAGACTATGCGAACTATCGCAGCCAAGAAAATATTAACTACAATAATTATTTTTCAGCCGGATATGAAGGTTTAAATAAACCTCCTTTAATGTTTCGAAATTCGACACCCTCTTCTGTCAGCATTAAAGCAGCAAAGATTGATTATTCTTTACCTTTCAGCACTAAGACAAGCTTTGATTTCGGATTAAAAAGTAGTTGGGTAAGTACAGATAATGATTTTAAGTTTGAGAATTTTGCAAACTCACAATGGCAGAATGACCCAACCAGAAGTAACCGTTTTATTTACGATGAAAATATCAATGCGGCATATGGTACTTTCAAACATCAGTTTAATTCAACCAGCGTCGAAGCGGGTCTGCGAATGGAGCAGACAAATTCAAAAGGTAATTCCATTAGCGAGCAGAAAATAGTGCGCCGGAGCTACCTTAATCTCTTCCCGAGCTTTGCTGTTAATCAAAAAATATCGGAGCTGAACACGCTGGGCTTTACCTATAGCAGGCGGATAGACAGACCGGACTACAAATCCCTGAATCCTTTCATTTACTTCGTAGACCTCTATACTTTTGCACAGGGAAATCCATTTTTAAACCCACAATACACCCATGCTTTCGAAGGTACTTACAATTATAATAAAGCGCTAAATATCACTTTGGGTTACAGCATTACCCATAATTTAATCCTTGATGTTTTCCTTCCGGATAATGAAAAGAAAACATTATATCAAACTGTGCAGAACCTGGATAAGCAATCAGCTTACAATTTTACGATTGCCTATCCCACCTCCATTTCCAAACTTTGGTCGATGGATAATACCATCACAACGAATTACAACCAAACCAAATCTTCGGGTCTGGCAGGCCTGGATTATGATCGAAAAAAAGTGACATTTTCTATCAATAGCATGCAGGATTTTACAATAAGTCCAACATTGTCAGCCCAACTTTCCGGTGATTTCATTTCTGCCCAGATCTATGGAACTTATGCCATCAAACCCTACTACGGAATAGATTTCGGAATAAAGAAGACTTTTATGGAGAAGCGAGTTAACTTGAAATTTGCCTTAAATGATGTATTTAATAGTCGCAAGGCACAAATTAGCAGTGCACTCCCCAACCTAAATTACAATTTAAATCAAAAGCTTGAAACCAGAATCTTTAGATTAAACCTAAATTATAACTTCGGCAGTACAACAATTAAAGCGACCAGAGATAGAAACAGCGGCCTCAGTGAAGAGACCGGCAGAATTAAATAAGCGGGTTAATTCCACGATTAACAATTATGCAGCTACTTCATCCTTTTTTCGGGTTTTCATGATTAAAAACATCACGAAAACAGAAAGTAAAATCATCACGAGATAGCTATAACTTAAATTTCGTTCATCCTTTGCAGGGAAAAGATTTACAACACCATAACTCAGGAAAGAAACAATTACATAGGTAATTCCGCCCGTTAAGCCCCCTGCAATACCCGCATTTTTTGGAAATTTACTTAAACAAAAAGTAAAGTAGTTGTTAAAGGTATAGCCAGCACCAATGTGAATGATGAAAGCGAAAAAAATGAGAGAATACAAATTGCTGATGAAGTTCAAACTTAAAATCATTAAAATTACGAACACCAGCTGAAGCGCAGAATTAATTGCCAGTCGGTTAAAAAACGGACGGTTAATAGTTGCTTTGCCAATAAAGCCACCCACCATCCATGCAAAACCGAGCACCAGAGAACTGTAGCCGGCTATGACTGGAGAGAAGTTTAATTCATGTTCAATGATAAATGGCCCTGTCATATTGTAGACCATTACCATACAGTAGGCAAGCCCCAACATCACGATCCCCAATGTAAAGCTGGTCGTTTTAACCATGGTGAGGTAAATGTTAGCGATCTTCTTCAGCTGAAAATCAGTGAAATGTTTCAGGGTTTCGCCACTAAAGATAAATTCGAGTAACGCAAAAACAAGTGCGAAACCTGCCAAGAAATAGAAGTTAGATTCCCAGCCGAAGGCAGTTTGCAGATACCCGCCAACAAACGGTGCAATGATTGGCCCGGTTGACCAGATTATGGAGAACAAACTCAAATAGTGTTTAAGCTGATCACCTTCGAACAAATCGACAAAATAAGCACGCTTTGCGACCACAATACCACCAACGGTTAAGCCATGTATCACACGCATCAAATAGATCAGATAAATATTATGGGTAGTGGCAATAACCAGACTTGCAGCAGCAAAAACCAAAAGCGCATAAAGGCCAATTTTATACCTGCCGAAACTGTCTAAAATGCTTCCGATAAATAATTGAGACACCCCGTAACTAATGAGAAAAATACTCAGGGTAAGTTGCACCTGAATACTGGTTACATTCATTTCGCCGGCCATGGTCGGTAGCGATGGAATGTAAATGTCGGTTGCAAAGCCAGATAACGGAATCAATGCGAACGCTAAAAGGGTAGAAATTTTCTGATTTTTTTCTTTAATGTAGTTGACTTTACTGGCGTTATTCATTGCAAAATTTTAAAAACGAAACAGGCACTTGGTATTGCAGCCTGCGCATAAGAAGGGCAAAAGTAACTTTTTTAGGTTTGATAGATAGGTTGACGGTAAAACAAACACTTTCACTTGACAATTGCTGTAATTTATGACAAATACGCTATTATTTGAGAACATAATGGGTGATGAAATCTATGCTGTATCGAAATTTATATGTTGCTTTAAACGTTTTTAACTGATATTTTTTTAAGTTTGAGGAATACTACAAGCAAATTAAGATGTTCGAAAAGCTATTCAGGAAGAAATCTATTTCTAAGATATTAAAAGATGCAGCGGGCGGCTATGGCGATCATGAAAATACACTTCACAAAACACTCGGCGTACGTGATTTAACTGCTTTCGGTATAGCGGCAATTATAGGCGCTGGAATTTTCAGCACAATCGGTAAAGCAAGTGCAGACGGTGGTCCAGCTGTAATTTTCCTTTTTATATTCACAGCAGTTGCCTGTAGTTTTGCTGCTTTTGCCTACGCTGAGTTTGCTTCTATGGTTCCTGTTTCCGGTAGTGCATATACTTACTCGTATGTTGCCTTTGGTGAGCTTGTGGCCTGGATTATTGGCTGGTCGCTCATAATGGAGTATTCAATAGGAAACATCACCGTAGCCATTTCCTGGTCGGATTATTTTACCGGATTACTCTCCACTATAAAAATTCCTTTTCTTGGCATCAACGGCATTCATGTTCCAGATTGGGCCACAATGGATTATCTAAGCGCCTATAATGGCAATAAACACGCAGAAGCCTTGCTTGCAGCCGGTAAAAACTTAAATGCGCTTGATGCTGCTACCGCTTTAGCCAATAACGCATGGCTTACTGCGCCAACAATCGGAGGGTTTCACGTGGTGGCAGATATCCCTGCACTGGGGATTATCATCTTAATTACCTGGTTAATTTACCGTGGGATGAAAGAAAGCAGAAATGCCAGTAATGCCATGGTAGTGGTTAAGCTTGCCGTAATTATGTTGGTTTTAGCTGTAGGGATCTTTTATGTAGATACGAAAAACTGGAACCCTTTCGCACCAAATGGTGTGTCTGGCGTATTGAAAGGCGTATCTGCGGTATTTTTTGCCTATATCGGCTTTGATGCAATTTCCACTACCGCAGAAGAATGTAAAAATCCACAGCGTGATTTACCCCGCGGGATGATGTGGGCAATTATCATTTGTACCATTTTATATGTAGCCATTGCCCTGGTTCTAACCGGAATTGTAAAATCTGATACTTTAGCAGTAGGCGATCCGCTAGCCTTCGTATTTGATCAGATCGATTTGAAATTAATGAGTGGAATTATAGCTGTAAGTGCTGTTTTTGCCATGGCCAGTGTACTATTGGTGTTTCAAATGGGCCAACCGCGAATCTGGATGAGCATGAGCCGTGATGGCTTGTTGCCAAAATCATTTTCAAAAATTCATCCCAAATATAAAACGCCTTCATTTGCAACCATTGTAGTAGGTTTCGTAGTGGCAATTCCTTCACTCTTCATGAACCTTACGATCGTAACCGACCTTTGCTCCATCGGTACTTTATTTGCCTTCGTATTGGTTTGTGCCGGTGTATTGGTATTGCAAAACCGCCCGGATGTACAACGTGGAAAATTTAAGATTCCTTATCTAAACAGTAAATTCATTGTGCCAATCGCATTTATCGCTGCACTTGCATTTGCTTTTACGCAATATGAAAAGGAAACAAAGGCATTCTTTTTTAATTCGCCACGCATGGTGACAACAGTAAACTTTGTTACCTCTCTAAATGGTGATGAACTGAAAGTTGTTAAAGAGGAAATTGTAAAAAATGCGACGCCGCAGATTATGCTGGCCGAGAAAGTAGATGCAGAATCTTACCTGAGTGCTTTGCCAGGCGATCGTTATGAACAATTTATTTCGGCGTCAAAAGTCTCTTTCGATAAGAAATATGAAAGCGGCTGGAGTTTGTTTAAACACAAAATCCCAATGTGGATTTTCCTAATTATATGCCTGGTAATTTCTTACTACTGTGTGACTAAAAACCTATCATTAATCCCAGTTTTAGGCTTGATCAGTTGCTTGTATATGATGTGCGAACTCGGCATTTCAAACTGGATCGGTTTTGGAATCTGGTTGGTTATTGGTTTGGTAGTCTACTTTGCATATGGTTACAGACACAGTAAGCTGGCAAATCCTGAAGCTTAGATTTAACCCATTCCTGATGCTGAATTTGCAAGAGTTACCATCATGTTTCGGTTCGATGTAAGCAGCTTATACTGCCTAAGTTTTAATTAGGCACCGAATAAAGCTACGCGATTCGCGAGTATATGTAAAGAAACCAGGAAATTTTCGTTATGTGAGACACACCAACTATGGAGTTCTTGGCAAAACAAGGTTTAGTAATTTGATTTGGTAGTTGATATAAGAGATTCAGACATCCGTCCTATCGACTGGTCGCGATTGTCAGCACGATAAATTTCAATCAGATTTTAGCCTTCGAACATGTAGGCTTAGTGTAAGTCAACTGGCCAAACATGAAAAAATCGAATCGCAAATTTAATCATCGGATGAATATATGACATGTGCCCGTATCCATCCAATGATTATATGCATTATCGCTTTTTAAATACAAATATGGTCAAGATGATTAAACCGATTCCAGAAAGAATAAGGTAATATTCACTATGTACCAAACCATTTATCTTAGCAGCCGGCCCGGCAATAAACAAAAGAATAGCAAATACAATTAATAGATTTCTATACATTATACGGCTAATCTATTCAGTTCAATATCGTCTGGTGTAACGAAAATCAATGGCACCTTTTCTACATCAACATAACTGCTATCTAAACCAAAACTGCGCTCTTCAGATAAACTCAACTTCTTAAGAATGAAATAATAGTCCATAATCTGGCGTTCGTAGAAACTAAGCTTTGTAAACTTAGACAAGTGTTTTTCTAACAATACGAACCGGAAATCACCTGCAATTTTATGTTTATTCAACGAGGTATATTGACTGGTAATATCTATTTCGCCATTTTTAACCAATTCCTCCACCACTTTACGGTACAGCAAATTAACCCGCTGCTCTACCCGGAAACCAAGTCTAAAATCAATTCTGATTAACTTACCAGGAATTAAGAATTCTACTTTATAATCAAGCGTATAAGGTTCATCCATTACATCAACGTGAACCAACCAATACACATCGGCACGCTTTGGTTCTTTCTGAATGATGGAATAAATAATTTTCGACTCTATCTCTGTTTTAAAGTTTGCGCTGGTTAAATAAACGAGCTGAGAAGAGTATTTTGGAACAGACTCATCAACACTCAACTCACTTAATATTGGGTAATAATCTTCAATCTCTACATACTTAACAAAGCGGTTTTTAATCTTCCTGGCTACAAACCAACTCCACATAATTGTAAATAACAATGAGCCAATTAATACCGTTACCCAACCACCATGAACAAATTTGGTTAAGTTACTGACTAAGAATGTTCCCTCAATAATGATATAGGTGAGAAAGAAAATCAGGATAGAATATTTTGGGAACCTTCTGCTCCGTAAATAATAACTCACCAGGATGGTGGTCATTAACATGGCTATGGTAATTGATAGTCCATAAGCTGCATCCATTCTTTCTGATTCCTTAAACAGCAGCACAATACCGCAGCAACCAATCCACAACATCCAGTTAATAGAAGGCACATAAAGTTGTCCTTTAGAAACTGTTGGATAAACGATTCTGATTTTTGGCCAGAGATTTAGTCTTACTGCTTCAGAAATTAAGGTGAATGATCCGCTTATTAGCGCTTGCGACGCGATAATCGCCGCCATAGTGGCCAGGATAACCATGCCAATCTGGAACTGATCTGGCACGATCATAAAAAATGGGTTCATTTTAGCACCCGGTAGAAAGTTGGCAGAATTCTGTAAAATCCAAACGCCCTGCCCTAAGTAGTTTAGGATTAAAGTTAGCTTTACAAAGATCCAGCTAATGCGGATATTGTTTCTTCCGCAGTGACCCAAATCTGAATATAAGGCTTCAGCACCTGTTGTACAAAGAAAAACACCCCCAAGAATATAAAATGCATTAGGATTAGTAACCAACAGATGGATAGCATAATATGGATTTAGGGCCCTTAAAATGCTAAGATCCTTAACAATAAATAAAACTCCCAATACACCAAGAATGGCAAACCAGACAAACATAACCGGCCCGAAAAGTTTCCCCACCAGGTTGGTTCCAAACTGCTGAATAATAAACAGCATGGTTAAAATGGTGAGTACAATAGGGATTACCGGAACGTCAAACTTACTGGTTAGTCCTTCTATTGCTGAAGTAACGGTGATACTTGGGGTTATAATTCCATCTGCCAGTAATGCGCAGCCACCAATTATTGCCGGAACAACCAGCCATTTTGCCTTTTTTCTCACTAAAGAAAATAAAGAAAAAATTCCACCCTCACCTTTATTATCGGCCCTGAGTGTAATGATGACATATTTAATGGTAGTTTGGAGGGTAAGTGTCCAGATGATACAGGATAGAACTCCTAAAACAACATCCGGTGTAATTGCGCCAGGGTTAGCAACAGTGCCTTTATGTACACCTAAAATAATTTTGAAAATTGCATTGAGGGTATAAAGTGGCGATGTGCCAATATCTCCAAATACAATCCCTAAACTAATTAGTACCCCACCTGCGGTTAATGCATTAACATTTTTATGATTTGACACTTTATTGTTTTTTAGTGCGGCAAAAGTAAACTATGTCTAACAAATTAACAACCAAATTATTGTGTATTTTTAACACGAAGGAAAACAAATATTATTGTTAAATTGTGTTAAATTATGGCTTATGAACAAAATGTTTAATTTCTTTGTTTAAAATTAATACATTTGCTTTACCAATTTGATGAAACTCTATACTAGGATAACGTTACTCACAAAATTTATGTGCACATGCTGCATTATTTTGTTGTGTAATTTTAATTCCTGGTCGCAAGAAGCTGATAGTATTCACATTAGCTTAAAAAACCGAACAAAAAAAACGATTAGAGTGCCTGAAATAAAGGCCAACATTCAGCCTTACAGGCCAATGTTTGGAACACTCGGCTATTCTGGAATGTTCAATACTTATGCTAGCGTTCCGAAAACTGGTAACATTGCTGCTACCAAAGAGAAACTCCTCACCATTGTCAAAATCTACCCAAACCCTGTAGAAGATCAATTGAATATTATTCTTTCCATTGCTAAAGATGGCACTCAGACTACAATAAAAATCATCGATTTGTTAGGTAATGAAGTGGTAACGCTGGCCAATGAACGCTTAAATGCCGGAGAACAGGTTAGAAGCTTTACTATTCCCAGCAGATTAAACGCCGGCATCTACTTTTTGAGGGTAATGGCAGGTTCAGAAAGCCAGGTAAAGCGCATCTCAGTTTTATAAAATCATTTTCTTTTCTATTTTTGAAAACGTATGAACGATCTTCATACTTTCTTTACTTAGATCTAAAAAAATGAAAATTATAGCAATAGGCAGAAATTATGCTGAACACGCAAAAGAGTTAAATAATCCGGTACCCACTACGCCTGTTATTTTCCTAAAGCCCGATACAGCACTCTTAAAGGATAATAAACCTTTCTACCTTCCAGATTTTTCTGATGATGTACATTACGAACTCGAAGTGGTTTTGAAAGTATGCAAAGAGGGTAAGCACATTGCAGAAAAGTTTGCTGCCAATTATTACGATGAAATTGGTCTTGGAATCGATTTTACTGCCCGTGATATCCAAACAAAGCACAAGGAAAAAGGATTGCCCTGGGAGTTGGCTAAAGCATTTGACAGTTCTGCACCGGTGAGTCTATTTTCGCCTAAAAGCGATTTCGAAGATCTATACCGCTTAGACTTCGAACTAAAAATAAATAATGAAGTACGTCAAAAAGGAAACACCAGCGATTTACTTTTTTCATTCGAAAAAATCATCAGTTTTGTTTCGCAATACATCACGTTAAAAAAAGGCGATTTGATTTTTACGGGTACGCCAGCAGGAGTTGGTCGTGTGAACCAGGGAGACAGGTTAGAAGCTTGGTTGGAAGGCAAACAACTTTTAAACTTTGATGTTAAATAACGAATGATTAAAATACCGATCCTGCACTTCACTAAAATTTCGCTCTTCGTTTGTTTCTCCCTTACCGCCCATTTTGTTCAGGCGCAACAGATTTTTAGCACAAATAAATATCCGATTACAGATTTCAGGCAGCCGCTAGACATCAACCCTCCTGCGCTGGCCGGATCATTCGGCGAAATTCGCGGCAATCACTTCCACTCTGGAATAGATTTTAGAACCAACCAGCGAGAAGGCTATCCGGTTTATGCTGTTGCAGATGGGTATGTTTCGAGGTTGCGGGTTCAAAACAGTGGTTTCGGACAAGCACTTTACATTAATCATCCCAATGGATTCACCACTGTCTACGGTCACTTACAACGCTTTTCACCAAAAATTGCCACAATTGTAAAGAACCTGGAATACGAAAAGAAAACCTTCGAGATAGATGAATTTCCAGACGCAACCCTGATTCCGGTGCACAAGGGGGAAATAATCGCCTGGTCTGGTAACCGCGGCAGTTCCGGTGGTCCACATTTGCACTTTGAAATTAGAGATACAAAAACTGAAGAAACGATCAATCCACAGTTTTTCGGCATCAACATTCCGGATAACATTCCACCGATCATCCACGGTTTATACGTTTACCGCTTAAACGGAAAAACTTTCAATGAGTTTACACCGAAGCAAGCCATAGGAATCTCGGGAGCTAACGGCAACTATAAGGCCATTGCACCCTTAAGTTTAACAGGGGAAGTCGGTTTTGGAATTGTGGTAACTGACCGCCATAATGGCTTATCTGGCACGAATGGCGTCTATTCTATCCAGCTGGAGGTAGATGGAAAAATGGTTTACACCTCTGCTTTAGAACGTTTCGCTTTTGAAAACAGCAAGGCCATTAATGCTCATATTGATTATCCCACTTATTTAAATACTAAAAGAAGTATTCAAAAAAGCTTTGTTGATCCTGGTAATCCTTTGAAAATATATAGCGGTTTGGTTAATAGTGGAAAAATCAATTTCAATGATGGTGCATCGCATCAGCTTCGTTACATCATTACAGATGCTAAAGGAAACTCATCGGTATTGCCTTTCACCGTTAACGCAGGAACAGCACCAGTTTTATTAACAACCATACCATCAGGAACCATTTATCCTTACGGCAAAGTAAATGAGTTTAATAATGAAGACATCAAAGTGATCTTTCCGCAAGGTACCTTATACAATGATTTGAATTTCATCTATAAGAAGTTACCCCAGCCTGCCGGAAATGCTTACTCTGCAATCCATCAAATCCACAACCGGTATACGCCGTTACACATCGGATTCAATTTGTGGATTAAGGCCGACGAACTGCCAGAGAACCTCCGGAGTAAGTCTTTAATAGTAAGTACAGGAGGATCATCTCAAGGAGGAGTTTACGAGAATGGCTATGTCAAAGCCACACCAAGAAATTTTGGTGCATTTTATATTGCAACGGATACCATTGCTCCCAGAATTACCCCGGTAAATATTTCTAATGGCAAAAGTATGGCTGGCTTATCGAAAATGACTTTTAAAATCAGCGATAACCTATCGGGAATAAAAAGCTTTAACGGCTATTTGGATGGTAAATGGATTTTGATGGAATTCGATACGAAAACTGCAACGCTATGGCACAGTTTCGACGAGCGGACATCACCAGGAAAGCATAATTTCGAACTTGTGGTAACAGACTTGAAAGAAAATACCAGGCATTATAACATCTCATTTTCCAGATAAATTGATGTTTTGTCATAAAAGACAGCTAAAACAATTCAAAGTCATATTTTATTTAGGGATAAACACGATAGTAACATAAACTGTTTAACTTGCAAAAACAAAGAGTTTAAATCAATCATTTTTAATATATGGCAGCTTTAACAGAAGGTGATCAGGCACCTGCAATTACATCTAAAGATCAAAGTGGCAATGAAGTATCCTTAAACGACTTTAAGGGAAAAACCGTAGTTCTCTATTTTTACCCTAAAGATGATACTCCGGGCTGCACGGCTGAGGCTTGCGATTTTAGAGATAATTACCAAGGCTTACAGGATAAGGATATCGTGGTTTTAGGGGTAAGTGTAGATGACGAAAAATCTCACCAGAAATTTGTAACCAAGCACAATTTACCTTTTACGCTCCTGGCAGATACCGATCAGAAAATAGTAAATGACTATGGCGTTTGGGCTGAAAAAAACATGTACGGCAAGAAGTATATGGGCACTGTCCGCACCACCTTTATCATTGATAGTGAGGGAAAAATCGCTCACATTATAAAAAAAGTTGACACTAAAAATGCAACACAGCAAGTACTCGATTTAATCAATAACTAATTATGATATGGCAAGTAAAATATTAACTTTGCTATATAACAACAACCTCGTATTTAATGAAACATACAATTAAAGAGCTAGAAGATATTGCCTCGCAAGTCAGACGAGATATCGTAAGAATGGTTCACGGATGTCAATCTGGTCACCCAGGCGCTTCGCTTGGATGTGCAGATTTTTTTACGGCCTTATATTTTGAAGTATTGAACCACAAAACAGATTTCACAATGGAAGGTGCCGGAGAAGATTTATTTTTCTTATCCAACGGACACATTTCCCCTGTATGGTACAGTACATTAGCACATGCCGGCTATTTTGATAAAAGTGAATTGGCAACCTTCCGTAAATTAAACTCCAGATTACAAGGTCACCCAACTACCCATGAGCATTTACCGGGAATCCGTATTGCATCTGGTTCATTAGGCCAGGGACTATCTGTTGCCATTGGTGCAGCTTTAGCCAAAAAATTAAATGGAGATCATTCTCACATTTTTGCATTATTGGGTGATGGAGAATTACAAGAAGGCCAAAACTGGGAAGCAGCAATGTTTGCACCATTTAACAAGGTTGATCATTTAATTGCCTCTATTGATTACAATGGGCAACAAATTGATGGACCAACCAGCAAAGTATTAGCGTTGGATGATCTACAGGCAAAGTTCGAAGCTTTCGGATGGCATGTAATTAATACGGATGGTAATGACATGCAAGCCATTGTTGAAGGTTTACATTATGCTAAAACCTTAACAGGAAAAGGCAAACCAATTTTAAACTTAATGAGCACGCAAATGGGTGCTGGTGTAGATTATATGGTGGGTAGTCATAAATGGCATGGTACCGCACCTAATGATGAACAATTGGCTTTAGCATTGGCACAATTACCAGAAACTTTGGGAGATTACTAAATCAGATTAAAGATGTGAAATATGGGATTTGAGTCTCATGTCTAATATCTAAATCTCATATCTAAAAATAATGAAAAAATACACATATACAGAGAAAAAAGATACGCGTTCGGGATTCGGTGCTGGCTTACATGAGGCAGGAAAGAAGAACGAAAATGTGGTTGCCTTGTGTGCCGATTTAGTTGGATCGCTTAAAATGGATGCCTTTATTAAAGATTTTCCAGAGCGTTTCACACAAGTAGGTATTGCAGAAGCCAATATGATTGGTATTGCAGCAGGTATGACCATTGGAGGCAAAATTCCTTTTACCGGAACTTTCGCTAATTTTTCAACAGGTCGTGTTTACGATCAGATTCGCCAATCTGTAGCCTACTCTAATAAAAATGTTAAAATTTGTGCTTCACATGCCGGTTTAACTTTAGGTGAAGATGGTGCAACCCACCAGATCCTCGAAGATTTAGGCTTAATGAAAATGTTGCCAGGTATGGTGGTAATTAATCCTTGTGATTATAACCAAACTAAAGCGGCAACAATGGCCATTGCAGAGTATGAAGGTCCCGTTTACCTACGTTTCGGTCGCCCGGTAATTCCAGTCTTTACAGATCCAGACCAAAAATTTGAGATTGGTAAAGCATGGATGGTGAACGAAGGAACAGATGTAACCATTATTGCAACAGGCCACATGGTTTGGAAAGCAATTGAAGCTGGTGAAAAGTTAGCTGAATTGGGTATCGACGCAGAGATTATTAACATCCATACCATTAAACCTTTAGATGATGAAGCTATTTTAACTTCTGTAAAGAAAACTGGTTGCGTAGTTACTTGTGAAGAACATAATAAATTTGGTGGTTTAGGTGAAAGTGTTGCACGTTTGTTAACCACAGAATTACCAACTCCACAAGAGTTTGTAGCAACTAATGATACTTTCGGCGAAAGCGGAACACCAGATCAATTAATGTCTAAATATGGCTTAGATGCAGTAAACATTGTTGAAGCGGTACAGAAAGTAATCGGCAGAAAAAAGGCTTAATATAAACATGCCATTGGGATAATGGAAAATAGGAAATGGAAAATAGATGAAACTGTCAGCTATAGCCCATTTCCTATTACCTAATGTCAATTCCCCATTCCTACTATTTATTCCTGGTCCTTAATGTCAATTCCCCCATTGCATACTATCTATTTCCTATTCCCCTTTTCTATCTCTTTTTAACTATTATCGATTACCTATTCCCTTTTAATCATAAATGAAACAAGTTGAAGATTCCCAAATTCTGGAAATGTTTGCCGTTGAAAAAACCCGCAACGAAGCCTTCAATTTGCTTTTAACAAAATATCAGCAAAAAATTTACTGGCACATCAGGCGGATGGTACTCAATCACGATGATTGTGATGACTTACTACAGGAAGTATTTGTAAAGGTTTGGAAAAACCTGGATAAGTTTCGCAGTGATTCTCAGCTGTATACCTGGATTTACCGTATTGCGACAAACGAGTCAATTACCTTCCTCAATAAACAGAAGCTGAAAAACAACACCTCTTTGGATGAGGTATCATCTGAATTGGCCGAAAACCTTGTAGCGTCTTCTTACTTTAATGGCGATAAGCTGGAATTGAAATTGCAAAAAGCAATCCTTGCACTACCAGAAAAACAACGACTGATCTTCAACATGAAGTATTATGATGACCTGAAATACGAGGAGATTTCTCAGATTTTAGGAACTTCGGTTGGCGCGTTAAAAGCATCATTTCATATTGCTGCAAAAAAAATCGAAGCTTTTATCACAAATGATGAAATCGACTATTAAACCTTTTCCTTCTAATTGTATCTTATAACTGTGATGAATGAGAATATAGAAAATAACGATTGGAAAAAGGATGCTCCTGCCCTGGCAGCTATGCAAAAGCGCAACCCTTTCACCGTTCCAAATGGATATTTCAATAGTGTTGAAGAGCTCGTTGCAACAGCGATCTTCATAGATGGATTAAGTAATAAAACTAATGAAACGGGGTTTGAAGTTCCACCAGATTATTTCGATAATTTGACAGCACGCATTGAAACGAATACCAGATTGGCCGCAATGCCAAAAGTTGAAAATGCGTTTGCCGTTCCTTCAGATTATTTCGAGACACTTCAGGACAAGATTAACAGTAAACTTGCTGCCGAAGCGCCCAAAAAAGTTGCTAAAATTATTCCACTTTGGAGAACAAATATTGTTAAGTATGCCAGTGCCGCCTGTTTCCTTTTAATGGCATCATATGGCACGTATTTTTATCAGAACAATGCGGCTACAATTCCCGTTGTACAAACCCCAAGTGCAGAACTAGCCAACGAACAGCTTTTATATGATATTGATGAAAGTACCATTATCGAGCATTTGGAAGCTCAAAATAATACAACCGTAAATAACACTTCTGCGTCAGATACAGAAATGGAAAACTACCTTTTGAGTAATTACTCCTCGAGTGATTTATCTCATGAGTTAAACAACTAGAAACAATATCCGTAACCAAATCAGTTTGGCGCGATATATTTTTCACCTTTGAAAACAGCATAAAAAACTAAAAATGAAAAATTTACTTTTCGTTACTTTAATATTTCTATTACCAACAACACTCTTGGCACAAAAACCAAAAAGTGAAGAAATAGAATCTTTAAAAATTGCTTTCTTTACCCAAAAATTAGACCTTTCTCCTGAAGAGGCCAAAGTATTCTGGCCGATTTACAATGATATGCAAAGTGAACAAAATGCATTACGCAAAGAGCGCATGCAGAAGATGATCTCTTACAGAAAAACCACAGAAATAGATAATCTTACCGATGCACAGGTTCAAAGTTTAATTACCAGTGAATTTGATTTCAAACAACGAGACCTTAATCTCGATAAAAAATACTACAATAGGCTTAAATCTTCTTTGCCAATCAAAGTAGTTGGTAAATTCTATCGTGCACAGGAAGGATTTAAACGGGAATTGTTAAACAAGTTCAGGGGTGGCAAAAGAGAATAGTTACTTTTTCTTAAAAACTTATTCGAATTATCTGGTTATAATATAGCAGTCCGCTGGTTGCGCTTTCAGAAATTATCAACCGTACTAAACCTGTAGATATTATTTTTCTGGATATAGAAATGCCTGACCTGAATGGCTTGGAATTGGCAAAACTTATCAAGCATCAAACCAAAAAGCTGGTTTTTACAACTGCCCATGCCAATTTTGCTATCAATTCTTATGAGTTAAATGCTGACGATTTCCTATTAAAACCAATATCACAATCAAAGTTTGAACGAACTACTTCTAAGTTATTTTACAATCATGACGTTGCCCCCAGACCTGAAAACGAATTCCTGTTCATCAAAAGCAGGGGACAACGAAATCAATTAATTAAGCTTAAAATAGCAGATACGATAGCGATAGAGGCTCAAGAAAAGGGCACGAAAATTTACACTAAAAGTGAAGTTATACTCTCCAATTGTAGTTTGTTTGAAATGGCTATTCATTTAGCAAATGAGAAAGGCTTTTCGAAAATCCACCGTTCCTATATCATTTCTGAAAATAAAATAAAAACTTTAGAACGGTCTCATGTGGTGCTTAATAATGATCTAAAAATTTCCATCGGTAGAAAGTATGCAGATTTTTATCATAAGATGACTAATAAAAATTAGTTTCATCGCCATTTCACGTACTTTTGTGTCATGCTTACCCAACGTCAGTTATTTTTACAACACAACGCACAAACATCTCCGGAACCTTTAATGCTCGAATTTGTAAGGGCCAAAGGTGTATATATTTACGATTCATCTGATAAGAAACATCTAGACCTCATAGCAGGTATCGGCGTAAGTAACGTTGGCCATTGTCATCCCGCAGTTGTTAAAGCAATTCAAGAACAAGCAGAAACCTATATGCACTTAATGGTGTATGGCGAATACATCCAAACGCCACAGGTAAACTTCGCGAAAGCACTGGCTGATATTTTACCCGAAACACTGAGCTGTACTTATTTTCTAAATTCAGGTACTGAAGCAGTGGAAGGCGCCATGAAATTAGCCAAACGTTATACTGGCAGAAAGGGCTTTATCGCCTGCAAAAATGCTTATCATGGAAGTACACATGGTGCAGAAAGCTTAATGGAAAGCGATTTCTATTCGTCAGGCTATGGCCCTTTCTTACCGCATGTTGCATTTATTCAACACAACAAGTTAACTGATCTGGAGAAGATAACGGAGGAAATTGCTGCAGTTTTCATTGAGCCTATCCAAGGTGAGGCAGGAATAAGGGTAGCTGACCTGGAATACATGCAGGCTTTACGTGCCAAATGCGATGAAACCGGGACGCTTCTGATTTTTGATGAAATACAATCTGGTTTTGGTAGAAGTGGAAAAATGTTTGCATTTGAACATTATAATATTGTGCCGGATGTGTTGCTCCTGGCAAAGGGAATTGGTGGCGGAATGCCCATCGGTGCTTTTATTAGCTCATTAGAGATCATGTCTGTATTATCTCATACACCTATTTTAGGCCATATGACAACCTTTGGCGGCCACCCGGTTTGTTGCGCTGCTGGTTTAGCTACGCTCAGAACTTTAGTAGACAATAAAATCGTGGATGATGTGGAAGAAAAAGGACAATTGTTTAAATCACTTTTGAAACACCCTGCCATCAAAGAGATCAGGGGGAAAGGCTTGATGTTGGCTGTTGAATTTGAGAGTTTCGAGGTTAATAAAAAAATCATCGATTCCTGTATTCTGGATGGGGTATTATCTGATTGGTTTTTGCATTGCAGCAACTCCATGCGCATTGCTCCTCCCCTCATTATCACGAAAGATGAAATTGAAGAAGCTTGCGCGATCATCTTAAAAAACATTAACTTAGTTGTTGAAGGGAAGCGGAAAGCGGAAAGCTAAAAGACTAAAGCGAAAAGCAGAAAGACTAAAGTAGAAAGCAGAAAGCTAAAAGACTAAAACAGAAAGCTTAAAGGCTAAAGAGTAACAGCCGAAACGGGAGGAAAAACCAAAATAATATTTACACAGGCAGTCTTGATACCTGACACCAAATACTTTATACTAAAATGAACGTTTTAATAGTTGAAGATGAAAAAAGCCTGGCGCTCGAAATGGATGAATTCTTAAGCAAGGAAGGATTTATTGTAGAACATGCCTGGAAAAAATCATCTGCAGAAGAGAAAATCTTCGTAAATAACTACGATTTCATTCTACTCGATTTAGGTTTGCCGGATGGCGATGGTTTTGAAGTTTTAAAACAATTGAAAGCGATGAAAGATCGCGATGATGCCGTTATTATTTTAACCGCCAGAAGCGCTGTAGACGACCGTATAAAGGGTTTAGACGAAGGTGCGGATGATTATTTACCAAAGCCATTCTCTCTAAATGAACTTCTGGCCCGCATGCATGCCATTACCAGGCGGAAGCACAAACTCGAAAAAAACGAGGTTAACATTCACGAATTTCTGCTGAACATTCAAAACAGAACCGTCTCTTTTGGTGAAGAACGCCTGAACCTGACCAAAAAAGAATTTGAAATTTTCAATTACCTGGTGCTAAATAAAAACCGTGTGGTTTCCAGAATGAGTCTTACGGAACATGTTTGGGGAGACATTTTGGAGGTGAACTCAGATTCTAACTTCGTGGATGTGCACGTAAAAAACTTAAGAAAAAAATTAGCCGCCACCGCTCCTATTGACTGGTTCGAAACCGTCAGAAGTATTGGCTACCGAATTAATTGTTAAGGGAAGAGGTGAAAGGTTGAAGAATGGGTTAGGGGGTTAGAAGTTTAGCATATCCAGAGCCAAATAACAGTTTTCAATTATCAGTTATCAGTTCTAAACCCCTAACCCACACTAACCCCTAAACAGTTATCAACTCTCAGTTTACAATTCTAACCCATCTACCCACACTAACCCCTAAACAGTTATCAATTCTCAGTTTACAATTCTAGCCCATCTAACCCACACTAACCCATATTAACCCCTAACCAGTTTACTAACTATCAATTCAAACCCATAACCCACCCTAACCCCCTAACCTCTTTAAATGAAACTCCAAGTCAAGTTTTCCTTATACAATGCGGTTACTAAAATTGCAATCATCCTGCTATTAGGCGCTGCAATTTTATTTTCGTTAGAGAAACTGGCTTATAATCAACTGGATAATCGCCTAATTAAGAAAAAAAACAAGATTATAAAAAACCTGACCAATAGTGAGATTGACAGTTTGCTAAATAAGGAGGAATCGTTTACTGATTACAACATCCTAAAAGAAGAATTTATTGTTTTAACAGATATTCCTGATAATCAAAAGGATTCTACCGCAGTTGTGTATACAGAAAGAAGGGAAATTGAAGGCGACATAGAAGTTTATCGGATTCTAAATTATAAGTTCTCTTACCATACCAACTGGTACAACCTGGAAGTAGGTGAAACCATGACAGCCTTGCAGTCGATCAAAAATTCTATTCGTTTCTATACGCTTATTGTATTGGTTATTGCACTCTTGATTACTTTGGTGGCTGATTACGCCTTTTCCAATTTTCTCCTCAAACCCTTTTACCTGATCATCGATAAAAAAATCAACAAAGTTGATGATCCGTTACATTATAACTATCAAAATATTCCTACCTCTACGGATGATTTTAATATCCTCGACAATAGTGTAAATACCCTGATGCGAAAAATAAACACCCTTTTCGCACTTGAAAAACAGTTTATAGCCAATGTTTCTCATGAATTGCTAACCCCTATTTCCATTCTAAGCACCCGTTTTGAAAACATGTTGAATACACCGGAAATACCCGTAGAACATGAGAATAAAATTTATGCTTCCATTAAAACGTTGAACCGTTTAAAGGTAATTATCAACAGTTTGCTACTTATTTCTAAGGTGGAGAATAATCAATACTTAAAAACAGAAGAGATTGATCTTAGACAAGAACTCAATGATATCTACGAAGACCTGGAGGATAGAATTGCGGACAAAGGCATTAATTACCAGATCGATTTACACAACGACCATAAATTTATCGGCAACAAAGCATTGATGCATACTTTACTGATGAATGTAATCAACAATGCGATCAAATACAATAGAGAAGGCGGAAACATAACAGTTACAGGCAAAATTAAAGATCAAAAATATCTGTTAACCATTGCAGACAGCGGGCTCGGCATGAGTAAAGAGCTGCTGGAAAATGCTTTTGATCGCTTCAAACGCGGCAATACTGAAGAAAATGGGTTCGGTTTAGGATTAGCCATTGTACAAAGTATTGCCAGTTTTCATAAAATTGAAATCCAAATCACTTCAGTTGAAAAAGAAGGGACAAGTGTTTCACTAATTTTTTAAATTGAAATACCCTGACCAAAAAGAACTCATTGGCTTTCAACAAATTTGTAACTTTGCAAAACATGCCAATGCAAACGTTTCTAAAGAAAACAATCACCATTCTATCACTCCTTTTGCTGCTGATCAATACTAAAAGCAGTGCGCAAAATATTGTTCAAATCCTTGACTCCGTTCCTCAGCATATTTTTACTTTCAAAGAAATAGCCGTATTAGAAGATCCTGCCGGGCGCTTCTCTTTCGAAGAAATTAAGAGTAAAGCTTTTGAAAAGGAGTTTAAGCCAAGTACATCAAGCACACCACAAACCAAGCAGCTAAATTCTACCTATTGGTTTAAAATCAGGATTAAACATAACCAAAAAGCCGAAAAACCATTTCTATTGGAATTTTTTGATCAAACTATAGATCACATCACAGCTTACATTCCTCAGGAAAATCAAACCTATCAGACCGAAACACTAGGCGATGCAAAACCCTTCAACAAAAGGCTAATTAACCATAAAAATTTCGAGGTTCCGCTTAAAAACAAAAGTAATGATACGCTAACCTACTATTTTAAGGTCAAATCATCTCAGATTTCCGATATCATTATTGTATTAAGGACGTCTGAATGGTTCATTTCTTATGCGCTGAACGAATATTTCTATTTTGGAATATTCTACGGAATGATTCTGGTTTTCTCCTTTTATAACCTGATCATGTATATTGCCATCAGGCAAAAGCAGTATTTATTTTATGTGCTTTATAACCTCAGTATCGGCTTTTTCGAAATGAGTACTGATGGAATTGCCTATCAATACCTTTGGCCTAACGCGCCCGGCTGGAACCAGGTAGCTTATGCTTTCGCTTTATGTGCCATTAGTATCTTTGCTTTACTCTTTACCCGAGAATTACTTCTGGTAAAGATCAGGGCTCCAAAAATGAACCGTCTGATTATTGGTGTCGTCATTATCAGGCTGATTTTCTTCGCTTACTGTTTTTTGTTTGATCAAACGCTATTTAGCTTCAAGTTTATAGAAGCTATTCCACTTTCTGTGGCATTCTTTACCGGGATTTACGTTTACAAAAATGGATATAAGCCTGCTCGTTTCTTTGTGCTTGGCTACAGCTTTTTGTTTACCGGCTTTATGCTTAAGTTTTTGATTATGCTTGGCATCAGCTGGCTTAATTTTGGTGTGATCAGCTATTATAGCCTTAGTTTTTGCTTCATAATGGAAATGGTTTTCCTCTCCTTTGCCATCGGAGATAAGGTGAGAATCTTAAAAGTTAACAAGGATAAAGCGCAGCAAAAAATGATCCGTCAGATGGCTGTGAATGCCAAGTTAAAAGACACCATAAACCGCGAACTGGAAAGTAAAGTGGAAGAACGAACAAGAGATGTCTTCCATAAATCATTGATTATTGAGAGTAAGAATCAGGCGTTGGAAGAAGCGAATAGTCTCCTTCAAAAACAAGCAGAGGAAATTTCCAGAATGAATGTTTTGCTTGAACATGATAAGGTAGAACTTCAAACAAATGTAGAGAAAGTAACCCGGGACAGGGTGATGAACACGGAAGTCGATTTCGAAGAGTTCAGCAAAATATATCCCGATAAAGAGTCATGCTACGCATTTTTAGCAGAATTGAAGTGGAAAAATGGCTATCATTGTCGCAAGTGTAACAATGATCATTATTTCAATGGCCACATCCTTAACAGCCGCCGATGCAGTAAATGCGGCTACGAGGAATCAGTTACTACCTACACCATTTTCCACAATACAAGGATTCCGATTAACAAAGCATTTTATATGATCTTTTTAATCTATTCTTCTAAAGGAAAAATCTCTTCACATAAACTTTCAGAGTTGCTCGCCATTAGACAAAGTACTTGCTGGACATTCGGGTCCCGGATTAAAAAGGTAATGGAAGATCGTAAAAAAACACTCAAAAAAAGTGGCAAAAATGGTTGGAGCCAGCTCGTAATTGAATAATTAGTCATTTTAATTAGTCACATTTCTGTTATTTACTTCGATCTAAACAAATATTCAGGTTGGTATTTAAGCGTATCAAAATCATTCTGAGCCTCTATCTTATTGAGTTACTTAGCACCTGATAATCAGTGTTAAAAGCATCAGATCAATTGCGGTATCAAAGCGTATCAAAAAATTCATAAACACCTATAAATCAGTATTTTGTGTTAAATTTAACATCGCTAAAAATTGCTTTTAATGTAAAATGAGTATTAACTTTACTTCATATAATATTAACAAAGCAAAAATTATGAGAAAAAAATTTACGTTGCTTATGGTATTTTTTCTTTGTGCTGTATCCATTAGTATGGCACAAAATATTACCGTAACAGGGCAGGTAAAAGATCAAAAAGGATTACCCCTTCCAGGTGTTTCCGTAAAAGTTAAGGGAACTAACCAAGGCGCATCAACTGCAGATAATGGAACCTTTACCATTTCAGCACCCAACAATTCTACGTTAGAATTTTCTTTTATAGGATACAAAGCCATAGAAGAAGCGGTAAATAATCGTACATCGGTTAACATTACCATGTCTGATGACAACCAACAACTCAATGAGGTAGTGGTTATTGGATATGGTACCACAACGAAAAAAGATTTAACTACTTCAGTCGTTTCGGTATCTTCAAAAGATTTGGAGAACCAACCCATCACCAATCCGTTACAGGCTATCCAAGGCCGGGCGGCTGGTGTTCAGGTGAGTGCTCAATCAGGTAAGCCAGGTGCAGGAATTTCCATCAGCATCAGAGGAAACACATCGATTACAGCCTCAAACAGTCCGTTATATGTAATTGATGGTGTAACGTCTAGAGATGCAAGTTTTTTGAATGCGAACGATATCGAATCGATGACCATTTTGAAAGATGCATCTGCAGCCGCGATCTACGGTTCTAGTGGTGCAAATGGCGTGGTACTTATTACTACCAAAAAAGGAAGTGCCGGGAAACTTAAAGTTGCATTTAATGCGTTTACTGGTTTTTCTAACTTCTGGCAAAAACAGGAAGTACTTAACAATGATCAGTACATTGGCTTAATGCGAGAATTGGGTTATACCACTTTTGGTGGCAATAACAATACCGATTGGCAGAAGGAAACCTTCGGAACAGGAACGCAAAATCAATATCAAGCTTCCATTTCTGGTGGCGTAAAGGGTGGTCAGTATTACTTTTCTACCGGCTATCAGCAAGATAAAGGTGTTGTTGCACCAGCAAAGTTAGATCGATTAACGGCAAACTTCAACGGGTCACAAAACATTACCTCATGGTTAAAACTGACCGGAAACGCGGTATTAACTTCCAGCAATTCTATCGATGTTGGTGATAATAGCAGCGTATCTCGTGGTGGCGTTATTTTGGGTGCATTAACTACGCCTCCAACCATCGGTATTTTTGAGCCCAACGGACAGTACACAACCATTCCAAATGCTGGCGGTTGGGATAACCCACTGGCACTGGCCTTCGGTGCTAAAAATAAAAGCCGCGAATTTAGGTTTATAGGTGCCTTTGGTGCTCAGGTTAACTTTACTAAAGATTTGTTCTTTAAATCTACTATCAGTACGAACTCTAGACAAAGATTCTACAACTATTCTACTGATAACTTCTTAACTACTTATGGCCGTCAGGAAAGAGGTGTTTACAGGGATAATACGACGAATGACCAGGTTTGGTTGAACGAGAATATTTTAAACTATACTAAAAACGTAGGTAAAAATGCTTTCACTGCCACAGGTGGTTACACTATTCAATCATCAGATTATCAATACAAAAACAATGAGCTGACTCGTTTCTTCGACGTCGCTGGAAATCGAACTTCACCTTCAGTTGCATTAACGATACCTCAGCGCGCGCAATGGACTAAGCAATCTTATCTTGCAAGGATTACTTATTCATATGACAGCAAATATTTATTCAGTTCAAATTTTAGGGCTGATGGATCGTCCAGATTTGCTAAAGAAAACCGTTTTGGTTACTTCCCATCTTTCTCTGCTGGTTGGAGAATTTCTGGTGAGAACTTCATGAAAGACAGCAAAACAATCAATGATTTAAAACTTCGTGGCAGCTGGGGTAAAGTGGGTAATGATGAAGGAATTGGAGATTACGCTTACTTAAAACTTTACAACGTAAATGCACAAGGCGAATATAATCTTCAAAATCCTGCTAACGATAATCTTTCCTGGGAAAAAACCACGCAAACCAATATCGGTTTAGACTTATCCATGTTCAACAGCCGCATTACCTTCACAGCTGATGCTTATTTGAAAAAAACGAACGATTTGTTAATTAACGTTCAATTGCCTCCTTCATCAGGCTTTGGAAGTCAGGCCTATAATGTTGGTTCAATGGAAAACAAAGGTTTAGAGTTTGTTTTATCGACAAAAAACTATGATCGTGAGAAATTCAAATGGACTACTGATTTAAATTTTTCTATTAACCGCAACAAGGTTACCGATTTAGGTGCAACTACGCAATCACTTAACTTTGCAGGTATTTACGAGCGTGATGATGCTGTTCGTGTAGTAGCAGGTAAGCCCCTTGGGAGTTTTTATGGCTACGTATTCACTGGCGTAAATCCAGCAACTGGCGCGGCACAATACGCAGATACGAACGGAAATGGAGTTACTGGTTCCGCTGATCCGGGCGACAGAACATTTATCGGTTCGGCGCAGCCTAAATTCATCTATGGCATTACCAACAATTTAACTTATGGCAACTGGGGATTAAATTTCTTCTTCCAGGGCGTTCATGGAAGCGAATTGTTCAATGCTTCCAGAATTGATATAGAAGGCATGTTCGATTCAAAAAATCAATCTGTAGCCGTGTTAGATAGATGGACAACTCCAGGCCAAATCACCAATATTCCAAAAGCATTGAGAAGCAGTTCAGAAAACTCACTTACTTCAAGCCGCTTCGTTGAAAATGCTTCTTATCTCCGTTTAAAAACAACCACATTGTCTTACAGTTTTGGTGTGGCTGCGTTAGAAAAATTGAAAATGAGTAAGCTGACCATTTTTGCTACGGGTTATAACCTGTTAACTTTTACCAAATATTCAGGCCTGGACCCAGAAGTTAACGTAAATGATGCAAATGGACCATCAATGGGTGTAGATTATGGTACTTATCCACAATCCAGAAGTTTATTATTTGGAATCAATGTTGGATTTTAACAATTAAAAAAATGAAACTAAAAATATATTCATTAGTAGCTGCCGCAGCGTTAACCATCACGTTACAAAGCGGTTGCAAAAAAGATTTCCTTGAGAAATAGCCTTTTAACCAGGTTACAGCAGATGTAGCATTTACCACGGCTGCCGGAGCAGAAAAATTAATGGCAGGTGCATATGGCGGTATGTATAACGATTATCACATCTGGGATTATATGGTTAATGGCGATGTGATGGCCGATAATGCCTACGCCGGCGGTGATAATCCTGCCAATATCCAGATAGATTTATTCACCACTAACTCCACTAACGGAAACGTAGGACGTGATTGGAGCGGACTTTATTCTAATATCAAAAATGCCAACGAAGTATTAGAGAATGTTCCGAATATTCAGGATCCGGCTTTAGATGCCAATGGCCGAAGAAATCAGATTCTAGGTGAAGCTTCAACCTTGAGAGCCTACTTTTACTTCCATCTGGTGAGGTTATATGGTGGTGTTCCACTAGTCTTAAAATCGCCCACCTCGTTAGAAGAAATGCAGAAATCACGTTCATCTGTTGATGAGGTTTATACACAGATTATTAAAGATCTGGAATTTGCCCTACCAAATGTCCGTGCGGCAGCAGCTAATAAAGGCATCATTACAAAAGGTATTGTAAACGCATTGTTGGCAAAAGTTTACGCAGCTAAACCAAATGCAGATTGGACTAAAGTACAGCAATATGCAGATGCCACTATAAATGGTGGCTATAGTCTAATCGGTTCTTTTGATCAGTTATTCGATGGCGCACATAAGAACAACAGCGAATCGATCTGGGAAATGCAGTATGATGGCTGGGGTGGTCCAAATGGTCGGGGTAACTGGATGACGAGTGTAATTGTGGGTACAGGCTGGAAACGTTTTTGTACCCCAACAAACGATCTGGTTGCTGCTTTTGATACAGAAGGTGATGCCATTCGCAAAAACTCGAGCATCAGCTTTAAAAACGTAAGCAGTGAAGGTTGGTCTGACGACTATTGGTCGAAATCAAACTATCCCTTCATTAATAAATACCGCAACGATGATTTGGCCAACGCTTATATTATTCGCTTAGCTGACATCAAATTGCTAAAAGCGGAAGCGATGAACGAATTAAGTACTTCTGGATGGTCTAACGCTGCAACGGTTGTAAATGAGATTCGCCGTCGCGTAAATCTTGGTGCTACTCCTGCAAATGATCAGGCTTCAATGCGTTTAGCAATTGAAAAAGAACGTCGCCTGGAACTTGCTTTTGAAGGTCACCGTTGGTTTGATTTATTAAGAACAAACCGGGCAATACCAGTAATGAATGCGCAAAAAAATGGTAATGGTGCCAATTTGAATTACAATGTTACTGCTTCAAAATTATTGTTCCCGATTCCACAAGCGGAGTTAGACAGAAATCCAAATATCCGTTAACTGAGAGTTGCAGAAGTGGTGTTTCGTTAATCATTAAGAATACCCAAAGCTTTCTGATATACTTTTATGAAAACATACTGCCTTGATTATGATCAAGGCAGTTTTAACAAGAAATCACAGAAAAAGCGTCAGTTAATACGCTAATCGAGTTGATCTCACTTTATATCTTTTACCTATGAAATTAATTTATCAGTTATGTCTGGTTACCAGTGTGCTTTTCACGGCCTGTGCTTCTAAAAAGAAAGTGGGCCTACCTGTAGAAGCTGCGACTTCGGCTCATTCTTCTACATCAAGTGAAGTAGAATTTTGGCTAACCAAAGGTGACCAATCGCAACTACTTACAAAGCAAAATACAACATTAAATTTTTCAACCACAACAAACTCGAACCCTACGATAGAAGTAGATCCATCAACGAAATTTCAATCTATTGATGGCTTTGGCTACACCTTAACTGGAGGAAGTGCATCACTTATTAATGCATTACCAGCAGCGGAAAAAGATAAGCTACTTAATGAGCTTTTTGCAGATCAACCAAATGCGATCCGCGTAAATTATATTAGAATAAGCATTGGAGGCTCTGATCTAAGCGCCACCCCCTTTACTTATAATGATTTAGCTGATGGGCAAAAAGATGAAACACTGGCGAAATTTTCAATCGAAAAGGAGCAGGCAGATTTAATTCCAGTATTGAAAAAGATTGTCGCCATTAATCCTTCAATCAAAATTCTGGGCTCACCATGGACAGCTCCCACATGGATGAAAACCAATAATAGTTTTATTGGCGGAAGTTTGAAGCCGGAATACTATGAAACTTATTCCAAGTACCTGGTAAAGTACATTGAGGCCATGAAAGCGGAAGGAATCGTAATTGATGCCATTACACCTCAAAATGAGCCGTTACATCCGGGAAATAATCCCAGCATGTATATGTCGGCTTTAGATCAGGCAAACTTTATTAAAACAGCTTTGGGGCCTGTTTTTAAAAGAAGTGGGATAAAAACTAAAATAATTATTTACGATCATAATGCTGATAAACCTGAGTATCCGATCACCATTTTAAATGATCCGGAAGCTAAGCAATATGTGGATGGATCTGCCTTCCATCTGTATGCCGGCCCAATTTCGGCGTTAACGAAAGTCCATGAGGCGCATCCGGATAAAAATGTTTATTTCACTGAGCAATGGGTAGGCGGACCAAGCAACTTTGCCGAAGATTTGAAATGGCATGTTTCTACATTAATTATCGGAGCAACCAGAAACTGGAGTAGAAATGTTTTGGAATGGAATTTAGCAGCAGATGCAAACTACAATCCACACACAGATAAAGGTGGATGTACGTCATGTTTAGGCGCCATCACCATTTCCCCGGCAGTTAGTCGCAATGTAGCCTATTATGTAATCGGCCATGCTTCAAAATTTGTACCTGCCGGTTCGGTTAGAATTTCCTCTAACATTACTGAAAACTTACAGAATGTAGCTTTTTTAACTCCAGAAGGCAAAAAGGTATTGATTGTATGCAACAACAATAATGCAGCAACAACCTTCAATCTCAAATACAAAGGAAAGATCGTTACTAGTAACCTGGACAAAGGTGCTGTGGCTACCTATGTGTGGTAAAAACTTAGTTTAATTGTTAGGACGGGCCTCGCAAATGCGGGGCTTTTCCATTTGTGGCTTTTAACCAAAAAAAACCGAGCCCATAGAAATTTTTCTGGCAGGTGCTTTGCAGCTGAAAACAAAAAATCAAACTATGAAAAATATTATTCCGGGGTTCGCCATCTTATTATCCATGTTGGCAGCATGCCAAGGCAGCGGTACAAAAACCACCTCATCAGATGCTGAAGTTGGCAAAACGAAAGATAGCGTGAAACATTGCTATCAATACGTTAGCCAGAAAGATTCTGCTTTTTTAAGTTTAGACACGAAAAATAACCAGGTTAGTGGACAGCTGAGTTACAGCCTATTTGAAAAAGATAAAAATAACGGAACGGTAGCTGGAATTGTAAAAGGTGATACGATTATTGCAGATTACACTTTCCAATCAGAAGGAATGACTTCTACACGCGAATTGGTGTGGCTTAAAAAGAATGGGCAACTATTAGAAGCTACTGGCGATATTGAAGAAGTAAACGGAAAAACGAAGTTCAAAAATCTCTCCAAGCTTAGTTTTGGCAAATCGATGATTTTCAAAGAAACGACTTGCAAATAACATTCAAATTATTTAAGTATTGAGAAACTTAAATATTCTCAAATCGTTCCCAGAATCCATCTATTGGCAACTTCGCGAAGATATTTACAGGTTCTTTCTTTACCGGATGCAGAAATTGAAGTCTTCTGGCATGTAAGCAAATGCTTCCTTTTCTGCTTCCGCGAGGATAGCCATATTTGTTATCGCCAACAATTGGGCAGCCCATAGAAGAAAGCTGAACCCTGATTTGATGCGAACGACCAGTTAGCGGATCAACTTCAATTAAATAATATTCCCCTACTTTAGCCAGTAATCTATAGGACAATTCCGCACGCTGTGAACCTTGAACTTCCGATTTATAGTAGGTTACCACATTCTTTTGAGGATTTTTGATCAACCAATGAATCAAAGTTCCGGATTCATTTTCAGGCTTATTTTTAACTACAGCCCAATACGTTTTCTTTACTTCACGGTTTTTAAAAGCGGCATTCATCCGTTCTAACGCTTTACTGGTTTTAGCAAAAAGTATCACGCCGCTTACTGGCCGGTCCAAACGGTGCACAACGCCCAAAAAGGCACCATTCGGTTTATTATATTTTTGAGCAATATACTTTTTAACCTGCTCATCCAAAGGTTCGTCGCCGGTTTCATCAACCTGCACAATGTCGCCCGCCCTCTTGTTAATGGCGATTAAATGGTTGTCTTCAAAAAGAATATCTTTATCAGTAATGGGCATAGGGTTATGGGTTTAGTTGGGTTAGAAGGTTAGCGAGTGAATAGACTTCTGACTAAAGACTCAGGACTGGAAACTCCAAACTCACAACTCCAAACTTAATACTGTTCTTTTTCACTAGGGAAATCATTGCTCTTCACGTCGCGGATGTAAGATTGTGCTGCGCCTAAAATATCATCATATAAATTGATGTATTGACGTAAAAATCTTGGCTTGAAACCTTTGGTAAGGCCAATCATATCATTAACGACCAGGACCTGACCATCGCAACCGTTACCTGCCCCAATACCAATTGTTGGAATATGTAAACTTTCTGAAACTTCTCTTCCCAAAGCAGCAGGAATTTTTTCTAACACGATAGCAAAACAGCCCGCAGCCTGCAAAGCCAAAACATCTGTTTTAAGTTTATTTGCTTCCTCTTCTTCTTTCGCACGCACGGTGTAAGTTCCGAATTTGTAAATTGATTGTGGCGTTAAACCTAAGTGGCCCATTACCGGAATACCCGCAGTGATAATGCGTTGAACAGATTCAATAATTTCTTCGCCACCTTCTAATTTTACACCATGTGCACCAGATTCCTTCATTATTCTAATGGCAGAGTTCAGTGCTTCTTTAGAATTTCCCTGGTAAGAACCAAAAGGCAAATCAACCACAACAAAAGCACGTTTAACCGCTCTGATTACAGAAGCAGCATGATAAATCATCTGATCTAAGGTAATTGGCAAAGTTGTTTCATGACCAGCCATCACATTAGAAGCGGAATCGCCAACAAGTAAAACATCGAGTCCGGCATCATCTAAAATGGTTGCCATCGAATAATCGTAAGCGGTTAGCATGGATATTTTTTCACCACGCTGTTTCATTTCCTGCAAAATGTGTGTGGTTATTCTTTTGATTTCTTTATGTACCGACATTGGTTTTGTTTTGTTGCCCCAAAAGTATTGTTTTTTCTTTAATTAAGCTGAAAGACCAAAGGTAAAAGACTAAAGCTATCTCAACGAGAAATCATTTTTTATTCAAATCAAGCATCACACCTTTTAGCATTAGTCTTTCTGCTTTTGTCTTAAGCCTTATTTCACTTTTTTCTTTAATTTTCAATTCATAAATCCTATCTTTGTACCCCGAAATGGAAGGGATATATTCATCTTTTTTTGCACCCTGCAAAAACAGCTTAACTGCTGAGAGCAACCCTTTTTTCAAGTCTTTTTCAACTCAAAATCCATATTGTAATTACCATGACTAACTACACCAAGTTACCTGCGATTTTATTACTGGCCGATGGCACTGTTTTTCACGGCAAAGCTGCCGGAAAAATCGGAACCACTACTGGCGAAATTTGTTTTAATACCGGGATGACAGGTTACCAGGAAATCTTTACCGATCCAAGTTATTTCGGACAGATAATGGTTACAACCAATTCGCATATTGGTAATTACGGCATCCAGAAAGAAGAAATCGAATCTGATTCGATTAAAATTGCTGGCTTAGTTTGTAAAAATTACAACATCGTTTACAGCCGTAAGCAAGCTACAGAGTCTATTCAGGATTATTTCCAGAATGACAATCTGGTTGCTATTTCTGATATTGATACACGTGCCCTGGTGCGTCACATCAGAGATAAGGGCGCAATGAATGCCATAATCTCTTCTGAAATTACAGATCTTGATGAATTGAAACAAAAGCTTGCCGACGTTCCTTCGATGGAAGGATTAGAGCTTTCTTCTAAAGTAAGTACAACCGAACCTTATTTTTATGGCAACCCGGAAGCAAGTTTAAAAGTGGCTGCTTTAGACCTGGGCATTAAGAAAAACATTCTGCGAAGCTTCGAAAATCGTGACATTTATGTTCAGGTTTTCCCTGCTAAAACTAAATTCGCGGAGATGGAAAAATTCAGTCCAGATGGTTATTTTATTTCAAATGGCCCTGGCGATCCATCAGTAATGCCATATGCAGTGGAGACTATCAAAGAAATTTTAGAAGAAGATAAGCCATTGTTCGGCATCTGCTTAGGTCACCAGTTATTGGCTGAAGCAAATGGAATCGGTACCATGAAAATGTTTAATGGTCACCGTGGCTTGAATCACCCTGTAAAAAACATCATCAAAAATCATTGCGAAGTTACTTCACAAAATCACGGTTTCGGAGTAGTACCAGATGAAGTTAGAAATTCTGATAAAGTAGAAATTACCCACGTAAACCTAAATGATAAATCTATTGAAGGTATCCGCGTAAAAGGTAAAAAAGCATTTTCGGTTCAATATCACCCTGAATCTTCTCCAGGCCCACATGATTCCCGCTATTTATTCGACGATTTCGTTGATGTAATGACAGGCAAACTGGCTTGGTAGTTATAGGTTGTGAGTTACAGTTCTGGTTTATTGGTCTCATTTCGTACAACGAATCGGACAATTACACTGTATAACTTTTCGCCTGGTGCTTCGGCACCTAGAATTTCAACCTGTAACTTTTAACCTTCAGAGAAAAATGCGAATCATCTTAGATTCGCATTTTTCTTTTTAATCACATTTTAACGTTTAACTGATTAAATTCACGCTCAATTCATTTTAAGCTCCTTATCTTCGTTATATGGAAATAAACAAAGCCATTATCAGCGTAAAAAACCTGGTAAAAAAGTACGATGATTTCATTGCGGTTCAGGATTTAAGTTTTGAAGTCTATGAAAACGAAATATTTGGTCTTTTAGGTCCGAATGGAGCTGGCAAAACCACCACACTCGAAATCATTGAAACTTTACGCGATAAAACTTCAGGCGAAATAATAGTAGATGGATTATCTGTTGATAAACATGCAAATGCGATTAAACAAATTATCGGCGTGCAATTACAGGCGGCAGGCTACTATCCAAATCTAAATTTAATTGAACTGATCGAACTTTTCGCAGGTTTATATGGCGCTGACATCAAGCCGATGGAAATGCTGGAGAAAGTTAACCTTCAGGATAAAGCTAAAGCGAAATACAAGGCGCTTTCCGGTGGACAAAAGCAACGTTTCTCTATCGCTACAACGCTCATTAACCAACCTAAAATTATCTTTTTGGATGAGCCGACAACTGGTCTGGATCCGCAGGCAAGACGAAATCTATGGGACCTGATTATTCAAATCAGAGACGCTGGAACCACTGTGGTGATCACTACACACTATATGGACGAGGCCGAACAGCTCTGTGATCGGGTAGCTTTTGTAGAACGCGGAAAAATAATTGCGGTTGATACACCAGATAACCTGATTGATCAATTGGTTAACAGTGGTTTCGAAAGAAAGAAAGAGGTAAAAAAAGCCAATTTAGAAGATGTCTTCATCAACCTAACGGGAAAAGAATGGCGGGAATAGCCCCCAAAAGTGGAAAGAAAACTCATGAGGAAATGTATTGGAAAATGTCGACTTTTTAAAAACCCGAAAGACAGCACGTTGGGTCTATTAGAAATTTAAATAACACCAATCCTCAAATAAATAATTAAAATATATAATTAGATTCGTCAACCAAGTAGCAATTAAAATGCTATTAAATAAGGCGATTAAAATATTACGACCAGGATATGAACGATGGAAATTCAAGTTTCCCTTTAGGGACGGAGGGGTCTAACCCACCAACCAGAACCGTGCACTATAGCAATACTAAAGCCACACTAGCACTGGCAAAGGCAAGTTTCCGTTCCATTATGCGAAGCCCGTCTGCTGTGGTTTTCACACTGGCTTTCCCCCTGATATTCATCTTGGTTTTCGGTTTTCTTGGCGGCGGAGGAACACGTATTGATGTAGGAATTGCGCCAGGATCTGATATCAACAATCCAGTAGAAACCATGTTGGAAAAAACGGGCATGATCCGTTTAGTGAAAGACAAATCAAAGGAGGAGTTTGATAAGTTACTCGAAAAAGGAAATGTAGACGCGATGGTAGACATTCACAGAAAAGTGAATAGCCCAGCTTACTCAGTTAATGTGGTTTACACATCTGCATCCAGAGATAAAGGAGGCATTTTAAAATCGGTATTAAATAACTTATTTTACGATAAAACATTAAAACCAACTGTTGCAGAAATTAGAGAAAGTACCATCAACGGCAGGGAATATAAAACGATTGATTTTATTTTGCCAGGTCAGCTTGGGTTTTCTCTATTAAGTACCGGCGTTTTTGGTACAGCTTTCGTTTTTCTCAGCCTACGCCAAACACTGGTTATCAAACGCTTCTTTGCCACGCCTGTAAAACGCTCCAGCATTGTAATTGGTGAAGGAATTGCTCGCATAGGTTTCGCATTAATTGGTGCCCTATTTATCATCCTAATTGGGCATTTCTTCTTTGGTTTTACGCTGGTCCATGGCGTCGTAACGGTGATTAACATGCTGTTGCTGGCTACTATGGGAATTATTGTTTTTATGGGCTTTGGCTTTATCATTTCAGGCATTGCCAAAAGTGAAAGTATGGTCCCTCCCATTTCCAATATTGTTACTTTACCACAGTTTTTATTATCTGGAACATTCTTTTCTATCGAAGCTTTTCCAACCTGGCTCCAACCCATTAGCAGGGCTTTGCCTTTAACTTACTTAAACGATGCCATGAGAAAAGTAGCTTTCGAAGGAATGGGTTTATGGGATGTGAAATTTCAGATTATGATTTTGCTGATCTGGGGAATTGTAATCTACGCTGTGGCAGTGAAAGTATTTAAGTGGGAATAGTTGCTGAGAAGATGAATCATATCTAAGTTGAAGTGAATGGCAATTTACTTAACAAGGCATAATTGGATGCTAAATCATTAACCTTTTTTAACTTTTGCCTTGAAACGAATCTGGTACTTTTGTATAATGAAAAATCTATTGATCATTTGTGCAGCCTTATTAATTTCTTTCAACGCTTCTGCACAATTCAAATTTTTATCGAACAATACCTCAAACGAGTATAATGCCAAGCTATTTGTAGCCGATTGTACCGATGGACACTGCGAAGGAAAAGCCACGATCATCCTTTATGATAAGATTTCAGAAGAGGAGATTCAAACCTTCCATTCCGCTGACCTGGATTTCAGCTTAACAGCAAAACAAGATGCAAGAATTGGCTGGCTAGATCTTGGAAAATATCAAAGTCCGTTGATTTTTGGCGACTTCAATTTTGATGGCGCGGAAGACGTTGCCATTAGAAATGGAAACAATGGCGGTTATGCCAGTCCATCATACGATGTTTATCTGGCAGGCAAAGGCAAAAAATTTACCCTGGACAAAGACCTGACTAAATTGGCCAGTGAAAACCTGGGCATGTTCGATGTCGATCGAAAAAAGAAACAATTAAGCACCGAACAAAAAAGCGGATGTTGCTTTCATAAAACAACCAGTTATGCTTTCGATGTAAAAAAAGGCATAACTGAGGTAGGCTCAGTGATCGAAGATTCTAGTATAGGCGATGATGTTACCGTCATTACCCAAAAATTAATTGGTGGCAAAATGCAAAAGAGTATTCAGAAATTTAAAGCTAAAGATTATTATGCAGAGCAGTAAAGCTTAAAGGGCGGCTTTCACTAAAAAAGGTAGGATCTCTTTTTGGAAACTCACGAAATTCTTCCTCACATCTGAATCGCTTACAGAAGTAAATGCAAATGAAAACACAATGCTTTTACTCGCCTTCAGTAAGAATGCTAAACCTTCTCTCCTCGCCGGATTATTCTTGAAATTATCTAACTCTAAATAAGCGGCAAGCAAAAGTGCTTCTAACTGATCAGATAAATGCTTCAGAAACTCCTGCGAATTGGCATTTTCGCGCACAAAATCCCACCCAATAAATTCGTTACAAGCAGTGAAAGAAAGTCTGCTGGTTTTCATCACTAACGCTTTTAAATGTTCTTCTTCAGATCCGTAACTTACCTTATTGTTGATGATTTCATGAAGATTTTGATCCAGATAGTCCATCAGAATGCTATCTAAAACCTGCTCTTTGCTTTCGAAATATTTATAAATGGTTGCCTTGGCTATCCGGGCCTTTTTTGCAATCTCGTTTACACTGGTTTTGTGGTAACCGTATTTTCTAAAAAGTTCTTTGGCAGCCTTTTTTACTGTTTCTTTAATTTTTTCAGCTTCCATTAATTTCTCACGTTTAATAGCACATTCCCCTGTAGAGAAATATTATAAATTTTAAGATTTTTCTCTGCCGGTGCTTTCTGCGGCGTTCCATCCAGCAGTAAAAATTTTGCGCCAGAGCATGGATCAGTAGCAGTTATACTTCCTTCATCAGGAATAATAGCGCATTTTTTTCCAGGATTAACGGTACTACAACGATCAAAAGCCACGAAACTACCTGACGATAATCTCACAATGATTAACCCTGCGACTCCCTGATTTGGCACCAACAATATCCCGTTTTTTGCCTGCAGGCTGAATTGGGTAAGTGTTACATTATAATTCACAACTACGTCCGGAACATAATTTTCTTCTTTCCCACAGCCGGAGAGCATTACAAATGCAAATATCAGCGCAAATAAGTGCTTCATCATTTAAATTAGGGCCGATTTAAATTGTTTTAAGAAGCGTGCATCGTTTTCAGAAAACAAACGCAAATCCTTAATTTCATATTTCAAGTTGGCAATTCTTTCGATTCCCATCCCGAATGCAAAGCCGCTATACTTTTTAGAATCGATCCCGCAGTTTTCCAGCACATTTGGATCAACCATTCCACAACCCAGAATTTCTACCCAACCGCTGTATTTACAAAGCTGGCAGCCTGCACCTTTACAAATGGTACACGATATATCCATTTCAGCAGATGGCTCTGTGAATGGGAAATATGACGGGCGGAAACGCACTTTTGTACCCTCACCATACAACTCCTGAACGAAGTAGAATAAGGTTTGCTTAAGATCTGCGAACGATACATTTTCATCCACATATAAGCCTTCAATTTGATGGAAAAAGCAATGTGCCCTTGCAGAAATTGCCTCATTTCTGTAAACCCTGCCCGGCATAATTGCCCGGAATGGCGGTTGCCCCTGCTCCATCATGCGCACTTGTACAGATGAAGTATGTGTTCTTAGTGCGATATCGCCTTTTTCACCACCTTTTTTAATGAAGAAAGTGTCTTGCATATCTCTTGCAGGATGCTCTTCCGGGAAGTTTAAAGCAGAGAAATTATGCCAGTCGTCTTCAATTTCTGGTCCTTCGGCAACAGTAAAACCTAGCTTAGCAAAGATCTCTACAATTTCGCGGCGAACCAGTGCTAATGGATGACGGGAACCGATCTCAAAACCTTCACCAGGTAGTGTTAAATCTTGTTCATTTACCGCAGCTTGCGATTGGTTGCTTTCTGCAATCTCTTTTAAGGTAATATATTTTGATTCGGCAAGCTGTTTAAATTCATTCAGAACTTTACCCAAAGATTTCTTTTCTTCAATAGAAACGGACTTAAACTCGTCGAAAATCTCTTTTATAACGCCTTTACTTCCCAAGTATTTAATACGGAATTGCTCCAATTCGTCTGCTTTTTCAGTGACGAAAGCATTAATTTTTTCCGTGTATTGTGTGATTTTATCCTGCAACATGGGTTCAAATATACGGCAAAATATCGTAAAAATTTACACATAGCGGGTTCAAAAATTCTGTTTACACTGTCGCCAGAAAAGAAAATGAACTCAAAACAAGAAAAACCACCTAGACGGGGCTTTCAAAAAATTTTAGAGATAACAGGAGTTGAAATTTCAGCAGAAAAGATAGAAAAAATATCTAGTGATAAAGCGTAGACTAAATACGGAGCACCAATTCTGATGCTCCGTATTGTTATGATCTTATATTACACCTAATTCTTTACCTACTTTGGTAAAAGCGGCAATAGCTTTATCTAAATGATGCTGCTCATGGGCTGCAGAAAGCTGAACACGGATTCTGGCTTTTCCTTGCGGTACTACGGGATAAAAGAAACCGATCACATAAATACCTTCATCCAGCATTTTCGCGGCGAAGCTTTGGGCAATCTTTGCATCATACAACATCACCGGTACAATCGGATGGAAACCGGGTTTAATATCAAAACCAGCTGCCGTCATTTTCTCCCGGAAGTATTTGGTGTTGCTTTCTAGCTTGTCTCTTAAAGATGTCGTTTCGCTTAACATATCCAATACCGCTATAGAAGCACCTGCAATGGCTGGGGCAAGCGTATTTGAAAATAAATAAGGGCGGGAACGTTGACGCAGCATATCAATAATTTCCTTTCTACCAGAAGTGAAACCACCAGATGCACCACCTAAAGCCTTACCCAAAGTGCCGGTAATGATGTCAATTCGGTCCATCACGTTGAAGTGTTCATGTGTTCCGCGACCGGTTTTACCAATAAAGCCAGAACAATGAGATTCGTCAATCATGATCAATGCTTCATATTTATCTGCCAGATCGGCTATTTTATCCAATGGAGCAACTGATCCATCCATCGAAAACGCACCATCAGTAACGATAATTCTGTGGCGGCAATTTTTGGCTGCAATCAGCTGTTTTTCCAGGTCTTCCATATCTGCATTCTTAAAGCGGAAACGTTGCGCCTTACACAAACGCACACCGTCTATAATGGATGCATGATTTAATTCATCAGATATAATGGCGTCTTCAGCATTGAATAACGGTTCAAAAACACCACCATTGGCATCAAATGCAGCGGCGTATAAAATGGTATCTTCCGTACCCAGGAATTTGGATATTTTTGCTTCTAATTCTTTATGTACATCTTGCGTACCACAAATAAAACGAACAGATGACATGCCATAACCGTGATCATCAATTGCTTTTTTTGCAGCTTCAATTACCTTTGGATCAGACGAAAGGCCTAAATAGTTATTTGCACAAAAGTTAATCACCTCTGCGCCTCCGCTTACTTTAATGTCAGCACCCTGAGGCGTTATAATGATGCGTTCGCGTTTAAACAATCCCGCATTTTCAATTTCTTCAAGCTCTTTCTGAAGAACAGGTTGTAATGTTTTGTACATGGCTTTTCAATGTTGATTATAGCCGCAAAGTTATAAAAAACGATACTGTATTTTAATTCCATTAATCATAATAATTTACAACGACCAACGATACGAGATATGAGTATCAGAATGAACTACAAAAAAATCAGGGAATAAATTAAATAATATGAATAAAACCTGGCTAAACCGTTGATTAGCTACATAGAATGAACGAAATGAATCACCTACATCGCCTTAAAGCATATTAGCTTTGCTTACCAGAATGTATTATTTAGTCGATTAACCTTTTCGTTACATGCCATGTCAAGAAATTTAAAATGGATTTTCGTGCTTTTAATAAGTGTACTATGGACAGCAAACTCATTTGCACAGTTGCCTAGGGGATGCAGAAGGGGAGGAACAATTTACACTAATCCGCCAGGACTTTTAGCAGGATGGTCCGGTGGTATATCAGAAACCTGCGCACCTGGTGCAAGTAGGACAACATCTTATGCTCGATATTCAAATGATGTATCAGGTTCGCCTTCATGCACAATACAACTGCTAGGTTTGGGTGGCACGGGCACCCTAGTAGAATATCGATTATTAAACTGCCCTATTGATGGTTGGATTACTTTTCTACTAATACCGGCAGCATTCGTTGGAATTTTGATGATCAAAAGATCGCAGACAGTTTAAAAAAACTGAATCATACCGTGTATTGTGGTATCTCCCAAATTCCTTGTCTATCGCGTTCTGATTAATCCCCACAGCTCCTTTTCCATTCAAAAATCCACATCAACTTGAAATCACGTATATGTTACTAACGTATCAGATATGTGCGCCCCTTTAGATTAATTCAAACTGATATCGCTTTTAACTAGCGTAAAAGGCTACCATATTTTATGTCGAAATATTAGATCTCGAATAGTGTTTATAAACTTTTTCTTCTTCTTAACAAACTTTAACATCGAAAATCTGTATAGTCTTAAAACTAATTCGATATTTATAGCTTACTAATCATTATATGTTAAAAATCTACGCATTCATTCTGTTTTGCGGTTTGGCTAATTTTGCAGTTGCTCAGCAACATACCATTTCAGGCACAATTCGGGATACGGGCGGACAACCAGTACCATTTGCATCTGTTTATCTCAAAAACACAACAACGGGAACATCGGCTAATGTTGACGGAAAATATGTACTCAAGTTAAATAATGGTGAATATACCCTTAGCTTCAGGGCTGTAGGCTATAAACAGCAGGAAAATATTGTAAATCTTAATGGAGACATTGCTTTAGATGTTAAGTTATCTTCTGAAAGCTATACCTTGGAAAATGTAACCATTAAGGCCAACGCAGAAGACCCGGCTTTTGCGATTATCAGAAAAGCCATCGAAATGAGAAAAGAACACCTTAATGAGGTGAATGAGTTTTCTTGCGATGTTTATATAAAAGGTGTGCAAAGATTAAAAGGTGCGCCCAAAAAATTCATGGGTAGAGATATTAAGAAGGTGATGGAACTAGATACCAATAGAAAAGGTATTATCTATTTATCAGAATCTCAAAGTAAATTTAATTTTCGCCGTCCGAACGATGTTCACGAAGAAATGATCTCTTCTAAAGTTGCAGGTACAAATAGTGCGTTTAGTTTTAATAAAGCCTCAGATTTAATTATCAATTTTTACGACAACTATATCCTGGAAAACAAGCTTAGCTCCAGGGGATTCGTTTCTCCAATTGCAGATAATGCGTTGTTTTATTATAAGTATAAACTTCTTGGAGAATCTCAGGAAAATGGTGTATTGATCCATAAAATCCAGGTAATTCCCCGTCGGGATTATGACCCTGCTTTTCGCGGAATCATTTATATTTCTGATGAAAGCTGGAGAATTTATAATACTGATTTATATTTAACTAAAAATGCCGGAATCAATTTTATAGACACCTTAAATATCAATCAGCAGTTTACCAAGGTGAACGAGGTTTACATGCCAACCAGCGTTAACTTTCAGTTTAACGGTAACGTTCTTGGCTTTAAATTCGCAGGTTATTTTGTAGGGGTCTACAGTAATTATAACCTGAAACCAAAATTTCCCAAAAACTTTTTCAATGGTGAGATTCTGAAGGTTACACAAATGGTTAATAAAAAAGACTCTATTTATTGGAGTAATAATCGCCCTATTCCTCTTACACCAGATGAAAGGCTTAATTACGTTAAAAAGGACAGCATAGCAAAGCTCAAGGAATCGAAAAAATATCTTGATTCGCTGGAACGGGAAAACAACAACTTTAGCATTGGGAAACTCTTTTTGCAGGGTTACAGTTTAAACGACCGTTATGATAAGGAATATTATTCTTTTGACGCCATCCGAAGGTCAATTTTTTACAACACTGTAGAAGGCCTTGTGTTGAGATATGGCGTAACTTATAGAAAGGAATTGCAAAATAATGCATCTTTCAGCATCAGACCGGAAGCACGATTTGGCTTTTCGAATAAAAAGTTAACCGCCAGTTTAACCGGAAATTATCTTTATGATCCAATAAAAAGAGCTAGCATTGGTGCCTCATTTGGAAATGGCATTTTCGATATGAACAACTTAGGTTCGATGACTGCTATCGGTAACACCATCAATTCACTGCTATATGAAAAGAACTTTCCAAAGTATTACGAGAAAAGTTTTGTAAACATTAACAGCAGCAGAGAACTTGCTACCGGCCTGCAAGCTAACATAGCAGTTGATTACAGTAGAAATCATTATTTAACCAACAGTACAGATTTTAAATTTTTTGACAATAAAGAGCGTGAATTCACGTCGAACAACCCTTTCAGTCCTGCCGTTGAGACGCCATTATTCCCCACCTATACTTCTGTAAGTGCGACCGCAAGTTTAACTTATACCTTCGGACAGGAATACATTACGAGGCCAGATGGTAAGTTTTATACGCAATCAAAATTCCCAAAAGTTACTGTTCTTTACAAAAAGGGCTTAAACGGAGTTTTAGGAAGTGATATTGATTACGATTTTGTTAAAACAGAAGTTTCTCAGGACAGGATCGGCATGGGTTTATGGGGCTATACCTCTTTTATGGCCGGCGCGGGTATGTTTTTGAATAACAGTAAGATGTATTTTCCAGAGTACAAACATTTCTCCGGTAACATTTCAACCATTTTTCCACCCAATATCAGAAAGTTCCAATTCCTGGATTTTTATCAGTTCAGCACCAATAAAGAATATTTCGAAGCACACCTGGAGCATAACTTTGCCGGCTTCTTTACCAATAAGATTCCATTATTGCGTAAATTAAAATTACAGGAATTTGTGGGTGGAAATTACCTTACACAGCCTGACAAAAAGAATTATAAAGAGTTTTACTTCGGATTGGAGCGTTTGATTTTAAGGGCAAGCTATGGATTTTCTTATGATGGAAGCCATAAAATTAACCAAGGCTTCAGAATTAGCTATGGTTTTTAAATAGCAGCTCGTTATGGCGATGGTAATGACCAATTGAAAAAAATTAAGAAAACACATTAATCTAAATTCTAAATTTAACAGCGCTTTAAATTAAAATTCTTATTATATTTCCTGACAAAGATTTGACATACTGGATGAGGTTATTTTTAAAGCTGCTCTTATTGGCTTTTTTAGGGGGATTTAGTGCGCAGGCACAGGAGTTACTGACGTTAACAGGTAAGATTACGGATGGTAAAGGCATTCCTGTTCCTTTCGTTACCATTTATGTAAATACTACCACAAAAGGCACATCATCAAACATAGAAGGAAATTATAAGTTAAATCTTCCTCCAGGCAAAACTGATTTGCTTTTTACCGCGGTAGGTTTTGAATCTAAATTATTAAGCGTTACGTTATTCGATCACAAATCGTTAAACATAGAACTTACTTCCAAAGTATTCACTTTAAATGATGTGGAAATTGGCCGCAATAATCAGGAGCAGGATAATGCGGATGAAATTATCAGAAAAGCCATTAAAAACAGGGAAGTTTACCTCAATGAAGTGGATGCCTTTACCTGCGATGTTTACACAAAAGGCCTGCAAAAACTACTTTCCTCACCCAAGAAATTTTTTGGTCGTGATGTAAGTAAAGTTTTAGACTTAAATGATAAGGGACAAGGCATTATTTACCTTTCTGAAACAGTATCTAAACTGGATTTTCAAAAAGAGAATAAGATCAAGGAAGTGATGGTATCTTCAAAAGTGGCAGGCAATGATAACGGATTCAGTTTCAATAAAGCTTCAGATTTAAGTATCAATTTTTATAGAAATGTAGTGCTGGAGGATAAACTAAATGTGAGGGGCTTTATTTCTCCTATCGCAGATAATGCTTTTTCATATTACCGATTTAAATTACTGGGCACCAATCAGGATGAAGAAGGCCAAACCATTAGCAAGATAGAGGTTAAACCCAAACGGGTTAATGATCCGGCATTTACTGGCGTAATCTACATCTCTAACGGGAGCTGGCGGTTGAATTCCGTTAATTTGTATCTGACTAAAAAATCAGGAATTGAATTTATAGATACCCTAACCATTAAACAACAACTGGTATTAATCAATAAAGTTGCCGTTCCATCATCCGTACAATTCGATTTGAAGGGAAAGGTAATGGGCTTTAAATTTTCTGGCTATGCGGTGGGGGTTTACAAAAACTATAACGTTGAACCAGCCTTTAATAAACATTTCTTTAGCAATGAAATTTTGCGGATCAATGCATCTTCCAATAAAAAAGATTCTCTATACTGGGCCAAATCCAGACCTGTACCGCTTACTTTCGAAGAGACCGAAAATTATACAAAAAAGGATAGCGTAAGCCGGTTAAAGGCATCTAAAAAATACATGGACTCTGTTGATAAAGTCAAAAACAAGTTCAACCTCCTGCAAATTTTGATCACACCGTATGTATACTACAATAGTTATAATAAAAAAAGTATTACTTACGATCCGCTTTTCAAAAGTGTGTTCTACAATACTATCGAAGGAGTAGCTTTAAGATATGCGGTTTCACTTAGACAAGGTTTTAATGACGGACGCTATTATTCGGTTAGACCAGAGGTACGATATGGATTTAGCAACAGGCATTTTAATGGAAATATCCAGGCGAAGTACTTTTATGATCCCATTAAAAATGGAATGATCAGCTTTGGCTTCGGAACCGAAGTAGCAAACTTAAACTCGCTGAGGCAGACTAATCTTTTCCGAAACAGCATTAACGCATTGGTGTTTGGTAGAAACATCTCCAAGTTCTACGAAAGGCGCTATCTGAACATCCAAGCCAGCCGAGAGTTTGCGCCAAGCTTTGAGCTAAAAGTTACGGCAGACTATGCCGAACGGGAGGCGCTGTTAAACTCAAGCTTTCAATCGTTTGGTAAAACAAATGAGTTTACCGCTAACGATCCTTTTAAACCACTGGATAATCAAAGCCTGCTTTTCCCTAAACATACTGGCTTTATCATCAGTGGGACGCTTGCTTATACCATTGCCCAAAAATATATCACCCGGCCTGATGGACGTTTTTATGTAGAAAGTAAATATCCCCGCTTAGAAATTACCTACAGAAAAGGAATCCCAAATTTCTTCAATTCGGACGTAAATTATGACTTCCTATCTGCCGAAATTTTTCAGAAAGACGTTCATTTTTTACTGCTCGGAAAATCATCTTTGCTGATCGGCGCCGGAAAATTTTTAAACGCCAAACAATTGTATTATCCAGACTGGAAACACTTCCGGGCAAATCAGTCTTTAATTTTCGATGCGGATGTCCGGAACTTTCACTTTTTAGATTTTTATCTTTTCAGTACCACCAAGCAATACTTCGAAGCACACTATCAACATAATTTTGGTTCCTTTTTTATCAGTAAAATTCCACTTCTGCGGAGATTGAAAGTAGAAGAAATTATTGGCGGTGCCTACCTTACTTCACCAGAAAAAAGAAATTACAGCGAATTCTATTTTGGTATTAAGCGGTTAAACTTCAGAATTGATTATGGCTATGCTTTCGATTCTAATAAAAGAATAGAACAGGGTTTCAAATTGTCATATGGGTTTTAACAACTGATAACGGGTTAATATTTTCATTACCTGAATTTCTTTTTCGCCGAACCGGGTGTTCAACATCGCCAGTAAAAAACTAAATATTTCCGGCTATTTTAAGCTTCGGGATTATTCTTTATCTTTGCCCCGCTTTAAACGCCGTTTGCAACGGTATCAACAGCATTATGAAAAGATATCAGACCATACTCTACTATTGCTATAGTTACATAGCCGATGCAGAACAATTTGCTGCAGATCACCTTAAATTTTGTAAATCCTTAAATCTGGTTGGCCGAATTATCGTTGCTGATGAAGGTTTAAATGGAACCGTTTCTGGTTCTCCCGAATCTTGCGATGCCTATATGAAAGCCATCCATGCTGATGAGCGTTTTGCAAAAACGGAATTTAAAATCGATGATGTAGAAGAACCATCTTTCCTGAAGATGCATTGCCGCTACAAGTCTGAAATTGTTCATTCAGGCTTGAGGGATACTTCAATTATTAACCCTAATGAAAAAACAGGTAAACATTTAGCGCCTGCGGATTTCATGGCCATGAAAGATGATGAAGATGTAGTCATTTTAGATGTACGTTCAAACTATGAACACAATCTGGGTAAATTTAAAAATGCGATTACGTTAGATATTGAAAATTTCCGCGATTTTCCTGAGCAGATTAATCAACTTGCCCAATATAAAGACAAGAAGATTTTAACGTATTGTACAGGCGGTATTAAATGCGAGAAAGCTTCAGCATTACTGTTATACCATGGCTTTAACGATGTATACCAGCTACATGGTGGAATCATAAAATATGGAAAGGAAGCAGGTGGAAAAGATTTTGAAGGGAAATGTTATGTTTTTGATAACAGGATTGCCGTTGATGTGAACCAGGTTAATCCAACCATTGTATCGGTTTGCTATAATTGCGGCAAAACCACTCCAAAAATGATTAACTGTGCCAATCCTGAATGTAATGAGCACATTACGCAATGCGATGACTGCGGAGAGGAATTACAGGGTTGCTGCTCGACAGCCTGTACCACAAATCCGCGCAAAAGACCTTATGACGGAACCGGATATTATGTTAAAGTTCCGCAGCCAGTGGCTAAGAAGGTGGAAATTGCGCAATAATAGCATGCTGAAATATCACTTAAGCCTTTTGCAATGTTCAAAGACATTGCAAAAGGCTTCTTAATTCTATCACGAAGCATTGAACAGCGAACCATCTACACCAAGATTCTGCAAGTTCATCTAATTTTGTTTACTTTGTAAAGCAATGGCTTAACCAGATCCCATTATATGTCTCGCGTATTACGTCTGTTTTTATTATTTTTCCTGCTATCTACCTACACTTTTGCATCTGATATTAAAAGTATTGGTGTTCCTTATATAGAAAATTATTCGAAAACTGTTTACAGCGCAGGTAACCAGAACTGGAGCATTGCAAAAGATCAGCGGGGCGTAATGTATTATGGCAATGCCGAAGGTTTACTCACTTTTGATGGAAAATATTGGCAAAAATACAAAATGCCAAACGGGCAAATCGTTAGGTCTGTAGCAACAGATAATAATGGCAGGATCTACACGGGCTGCTTTGGCGAATTTGGATATTGGGCAATCAAAAACAATAAATTAACGTATCATTCCCTCACATCACTTTTACCAAAAGGTTCAAAAATTACCGATGAAGTCTGGAAGATTTATGTTGATCGTGATCGCGTTATTTTCCAGTCGTTCTCCAACATTTTTGTTTACCAGCAAAACAAGATTTCGATCGTATCGACGCCAAAATCCTTACTTTTTCTTCACAAAGTAAACAATCGTTTTTTTGTAGAAGTTTTGGAACATGGTTTACATGAACTGGTTGGCAATAAACTGGTTTATCTTCCACAAAGTGATCAATTAGGCAAACAGGGAATTTTATCGATTCTTCCTTACAAAAACGGCGGATTTCTAATCGGTACCAGCAAAAACGGTTTATTCATTTATGATGGAAAAACGTTTAGTCCGTTTATTAGCCCGGCTAATGATTTTCTAAAAACTTATCAGCTGAATAACGGCGTAAGGCTTCTTGGGAAATATTACGCTTTTGGTACCATCTTAAATGGCTTAATCATTATCGATGAAAACGGTAATGTAGTTCAAAAGATTAATAAATCCAGCGGACTTCAAAATAATACCGTCTTGAGTTTATATGCTGATGACGAACAAAATCTTTGGGCTGGTTTGGATAATGGAATCGACCGGATTGAGTTGAATTCGCCACTTTATTTCTACTTTGACAAAACTGGCCAGTTCGGAACGGTGTACTCGAGCATCATCTTTAATAATAAAATTTATCTGGGCACCAATCAAGGCTTATTTTATAGTGATTGGTCACCAAATACGGCACTAAACTTTAACTTCAAACTGATTCAGGGCTCCCAGGGACAAGTTTGGGAACTAAAAATTGTAGACAATGAACTGATCTGTGGCCATAACAGTGGTACATTTAAAGTGATCAGTGATAAGATAGAGTGGATTTCCAGAACAAGTGGCGGCTGGACCATTAAACAATTAAATTCTAATCCGGCATATTTGATTCAGGGTACTTATGTTGGGCTGTCACTATACCAGAAAATCCCTGGAACTGGTTTAAAATTCGTTACTCAAATTTCAGGTTTCGATGCGCCGTCAAGGTTTATCGAACAGGATACAAAAGGCGACATCTGGGTTGGCCACGCTTACAAAGGCCTTTATAAGCTCACGCTAAATGCAAATTACACTAAGGTGTTCAGTACCAAGTATTTTGATGAACGACACGGCTTACCTGGCAACTACAACATTAATATTTTCAATCTGGAAAACAGAATTGTCTTTTCATCAGATAAAGGTTTTTTCACTTATGATGAGCTCAGCAACAAATTTACCAGCTACGAAGTACTGAATAAAAAATTGGGGTCATTTGCCACTTCTAATAGCATTATTAAAGCTGGCGAAAAGAAATACTGGTTTATTAATCATGGAAAAACCTCACTAGTTAACTTTACAGAGCCTGGTAAAATTGAAATTGATTCCAATCAGTTTAGTCTGCTAGACGGAAGGATGGTTCAATACTATGAAAACATCAATAAGATTAGTAACTCCATTTATTTAATCAGCGTTGATGACGGATTCGTGATCTATAATACTCAACAGAACCAGTCACGCTCAAATAGGCTTCCCGCTGTACTTATTCGCAGGATAGAAGACATTACCGACAAATACTATACGCTAAGCGAAACTGGCAACGATACTGAACTTCCTTACAGTAGAAATAACATACGAATTTCATTTGCCCTGCCCTATTACAGGCAGGCGAAAGTAAAGTACCAGTATTTTCTTGAAGGTTATTCTAAAGACTGGTCAGACTGGAGTGATGCTGCTGAGAAAGACTTCACAAATTTGGCTAGCGGAAGCTATAAATTCAAACTTCGTGCAAAGTTAAACGACTCGGCTATTACCGATATAACTGTCTTCAAATTTACCATTCTTCGTCCCTGGTATTTGAGCAATTGGTCGTTACTGGTTTATACCATCCTTTTCGCTGTGATTTTGATTATGGGTAAGAAGATTTATGAGCGGAAACTTAAACGGGATAGTCAGAAAATAAGCGACCGTTTACTGGCAGAACAGGATGAAATATTAAGGCAGGAAGCTGAAGTTAATGAAAAACAAATCATCAAACTCCAAACAGAGAAATTACAGGCTGAACTGGCTTCAAAAAACAGAGAACTGGCTAACTCTGCAATGACCCTCGTTTATAAAAATGAGCTGCTCCAAAAGTTGAGTGATGAAATCATGAAGCTGAAAGATGAGAATGGGAAAAAACTTTCTGAAGACCAAACCCGAAAAATTCAGAAAGTGATTAATGACGGAATGAATGACGAACGGGACTGGCATTTATTTGAAAACAGTTTTAACGAAGCACATGAAAGCTTCTTCAAAAAACTAAAAGCGCAACATCCTGACTTGGTACCAAACGATTTAAAATTATGTGCCTACCTGAGGATGAACATGAGTAGTAAAGAAATGTCTTCCCTATTGAATATTAGTCTAAGAGGTGTTGAAATTCGACGCTATAGGTTACGCAAAAAACTAGAGGTAGCACATGATAAAAACCTCACCGAATTCTTAATGGAACTGTAGGAGTAACCGTACAGTTTGTTTCGAGAACGATTGCATAAAATTCAATTTTCCTATAGCAGGCACTACACACATGCATTTTGGACTACATCATTACCTCTCATCAGGTAAAATTCAGCCACTCAAAAACCTTCGTGTACTTTTCACACTTACCCTATTGTTAAAAGAATGTTAAAAAGCTAAAAACCACGTTTTTGGTCTGATATCGCATTCGGTTCTAAACTTTCGTTCTGCTAACAGGTTCTCATGATGTAATGATGTTGAGGTAGATTCACTTGCACAAGCAAATAAACAACCTCACATTTATGTTAACAATTAAACTAAATTTTAATAATAGCATGAAAAGAATTTTTACAAAAATTTCTGTTCTCGCTGCATTTTGCTTGCTAACTATTAACGTAGCATTTGCGCAAAACATTACTGTAAAAGGTAAAGTAACTGATGGAGGTGATAAAACATCTTTACCGGGCGTAACTATTTTAGTAAAAGGCGCACAAGCAGGAACGCAAACAGATGCAGACGGAAATTACTCGATCAGTGCACCTGCGGATGCAACCCTAGTATTCAATTTTATCGGTTACACTGCACAAGAGCAGGCAGTGGCAAACCGTACCACAATTAACGTAGCATTAGCATCTTCTACACAACAACTCGAGCAGGTTGTGGTAGTGGGTTATGGTACACAAAGAAAAATTGATGTAACGGGTTCCGTAGCTAATGTTAAGGGCGAAGACATTTCAAAACAAATTTCTACCAACCCTGTTGGCGCACTACAAGGTAAGGTTGCGGGTGTTTCAATTACCAATACCGGTACCCCAGGGGGCTCACCAACCATCACAATTAGAGGTTCAGGAACAATTTATGGTAAAACTGTACCACTATATGTCGTAGATGGGGTTTGGTATGACGATATAAATTTCCTTAACCCTGCAGATATCGCTAATATCAGTATCTTAAAAGATGCATCAGCGCAATCTATTTACGGGATCAGAGCTGCTAATGGTGTGGTTTTAGTAACTACTAACAAAGGCAAAAAGGGTGATGCGGTAATTAATTATAACGGTACAGTCGGTGTTCAAACGGTTACCAACCAAGTCGAAATGGCTAATGCAACTGAATATGCAACTGCTGTTAACGAAGCTTATGCCCTTCAGGGTGCAGATCCACTCTTTGCTAACACGAATTTGGGCGCAGGCACAAATTGGTACGATGTAGCGCTTAGAGAGGCATTGATTACTAACCATCAACTTTCTATTAGCGGTGGTGCTGAAAAATCGACCTACAATCTTTCCTTAGGTTATTTAAATCAGGATGGTATCGTTAAGAACAATAATTATAAGAGATATACAGCCAGATTATCAAATGAATTTCAGGTTTTTGAACCGTTGAAAATTGGTTATAATGTTACGGCAACTTCAAGTAAATCTAAAGATCCGGCTTCTGGAATTTTTAGAGCACTATATGCAGCATCGCCAGTAGTTCCAGTCTTCAACGCTGATGGCACGTATGGTGATCCGAATGCATTTAACCTAGGTAATGGAAGTAACATGAATCCACAGGCGACTTTGGATTTCTTCAACCAACAAACTACAAACTACAAGATTACAGGTAATGTATTTGCCGAGCTTAAATTTCTCAAAAATTTCACCTTCAGAACGAGTTTCGGTGGAGACTTTGCGCAGCAGGAAGTAAGAGGTTACATTCCTGTTTACAAAGCGAGTAATACGCAACAGAACACTAATAGTAAGTTAGATATTGACCGTGTTGAAAATAGAAACTGGATCATCGAAAACACCTTAACTTACGATAAGAAATGGGGAGATCACAGTTTAACGGTTCTTGCCGGACAAACTGCTCAACGCAATAAGTTATATGCAACTGAAGCAGATGCTTTAAACGTTCCTTATACTTCAGAAGGTGATTTATATTTAGCGCTTGGTAATGCTGCGAGTAGAAATATCATAGACAGAGGTGAACTATCGACCTTTGCTTCCTATTTCGGGAGAGTAAATTATTCTTATAAAAACAGATATTTATTAAATGCTTCCATCAGAAGAGACGGTGCATCACAATTCTTTGGAACGGATAATTTATGGGGGAATTTCCCATCAATCGGTGCAGGCTGGGTAATCAGCAATGAAGAATTCATGAAAGACCAGAAAATCTTTAGCAACTTGAAATTGAGGGGTAGCTGGGGTAAAGTAGGTAACGCAGGTGTGCCAATTAATCCTACGGTATTAAGAGTTACCCAAGATGCTAAATTTATTGCCTACTTTGGTGGCCAACCTTATACAGGTGCTAATACTGATTCGTTTGTTCCACCAACATTATTATGGGAAAGAAGTGCGGGTACTGATATCGGTTTAGAAATGGGTTTTCTTGATAACAGGTTAACAATTGAAACAGATTACTACAATAGAAAAACTGAACAAGCCATATTCGATATTCCAATCTTGAGGAGTACTGGTGCTGCTAACCCTTCTCTTATCGCCAATCAGGCGGATATTCAAAACAGAGGTTTTGAGTTTTCTGCAACATGGGCTGATAAAACTAAAAGCGGTTTCACTTATTCCATCAGTGGTAACGTTGGAATGAACAACAACAAAGTGTTAAACGTAACTTCCGGAGCAAATCCGATTTATAGAGGAGGAGAAGGTCTAACAAGTGGTTACCTTTCTACAAGAACTGTTAACAATCGTCCAATTGGTGAGTTCTTTGGTTACCAGGTTGAAGGCATTTTCCAAACAGATGCTGAAGCTGCAGCTTGGCCAGGTTTTAAACGAGGTGATTTTAAATTTGCTGATATAAATGGTGATGGAGTTATCGATTTAAAAGACCGGGTAGTATTAGGTAATCCAAATCCTAAATTCACTTATGGCGTAAACACCAATTTCGCTTATAAAAATTTCGATCTAACCCTAGATATTCAAGGTGTGGCTGACGTTGATGTTTTCAATGCCAATTTAAGCAACCGTTTCGGTAATGAAAACTATACTAAGGATTTCATTAATAACCGTTGGACTGGAGCAGGATCATCCAATACATACCCATCTGCTAGTTTAGCAAGCGGCCTAAATAATGCGCCTAGTTCCTTCTATGTAGAAAAAGGTGATTATATCCGCTTAAGAAATATCCAGTTAGGTTATACACTTCCGCAAGCCATCAGCAGCAAGATGAAAATGCAACGCTTAAGAGTGTTTGCAAACGCACAGAATGCCGTTAACATTTTTGGATACAAAGGCTTTAGCCCGGAAGTTGGTGGTGTGCCAACCAATGCAGGCGTAGATACTAACGTTTATCCATTATTTGCAACTTACAACTTCGGCGTTAACGTAACCTTCTAATCGAAATCAAAATGAAAAGAAATATAAATGTACAATCTTGCGTAATTGCAGCTGCCCTCGGCGCAATGCTCTTTACCGCATCATGTAAAAAAGAATTTTTAGATGTTCCACCACAGGGTCAACAGCCGTCTGCTACATTCTGGCAGAATCAGGAAGATGCACTAAAAGGCGTAAATTCAATCTATGCTAATCTCCGCAGTTGGAACAATGTAGCTTTTAATGCAATCGCAATTGAAAGCACAGGATCCGATGAGGCCGACAAAGGTAGCACACCAACAGATGCAACTTTCTTTAACTTGTATGATCAATTTACTGTAACTTCAACTCAAGGTTCACTATTAGATTTTTGGGCTGGTCAATACCAAAACATTCTTCTATGCAACCAGGTATTGGATAATGTTCCTAAAATTACAATGGATGAATCGTTAAAAGCCAGGTACCTTGCCGAGGCGAAATTTGTTCGTGCGTATTCCTACTTCAGATTGGTAAGGGCATACGGTCGTGTGCCATTGAGATTAACTGTTCCACAGAGTAGTGGTCAGTTTAATGTACCACAGGCGGAAAGAACTGCTGTGTATGCTCAAATCGAAAAAGATTTAACAGAAGCAGCTGCAGCATTGCCGCAATCTTACGGCGCTGCCGATTTAGGCAGAGCAACCCGCGGAGCGGCTTTAGGTTTGAGGGCGAAAGTAGCCATGTACCAAAACAAATGGGCAGATGTACTTGCCCTAACCAATCAGGTAATGGGTTTAGGATATGATTTATTTCCTGATTTCGAAAAAGGCTTCAGAACACAAAATGAAAATAATATAGAATCTCTATTCGAAGTACAGGCCGAATTGCTACAAAGCAATGCTGACGCTTCAAACTCTCAGTATAGCCAGGTACAAGGTGTTGCAGGCATTATGGGATGGGGTTTCAATACACCATCTGCAGAGTTGGCAGCAGCTTTCGAGCCTGGTGACCCAAGAAGAGATGCAACCATCTTATTCAAAGGCGAAACCACTCCACAAGGTGACCTTGTTCCAACTAGCGTACCAAACGAACGCTACAACCAAAAATCTTATGTACCTTTTAACACCAGGGTTTCTGGTTTCAATGAGGGTGCACAACAGAATTTTAGGGTTTTGAGATTTGCCGATGTATTGTTAATGAACGCAGAAGCAGCGAACGAACTGGGAAATCCATCACAAGCGCTAACTTCTTTGAACAGAGTGCGAAGAAGAGCAAGAGGTAACAATCCCGACATCCTTCCTGATGTAACCACTACAGACCAAACAGCATTGAGAAATGCAATCTGGAAAGAAAGACAGGTTGAGCTGGCTATGGAAAATGATCGTTATTTTGATGTGATTAGACAAGGCAGAGCAGCACAGGTCTTCGGGCCTAAAGGATGGAAACCAAATAAAAATGAAGTTTGGCCGATTCCGCAAATTGAGATTGATTTAAGTGGAGGTTTGCTTACGCAGAATCCTGGTTACTAAAAAATAATTTTGTTAAAGGTTGCCAGTCATCTGGCGGCCTTTTTTCTTTTCCCTGCTATGTTAAAAATCAGTCACATTCTTTTCGCCTCGCTCCTTTCAATTTCCCTGTCTTCTTGTACCCAAAAGGAAAAACCAGCTGAAGCCACCACGCTTTCCATTAAGAAAGGGCTTTCGGATGATGAGTTGCTTGATGTTGTTCAAAAACAAACGTTTCAATATTTTTGGGATGGTGCAGAACCAACCTCTGGCGCCGGAAGAGAGCGTTTTCACGTAGACAATGTTTATCCTGAAAATGATAAAAGCACAGTGGCCACGGGTGCAACAGGCTTCGGGTTGATGGCACTTTTAAGTGGTATCGACAGAGGCTACGTGACCAAAGAAGAAGGCTTAGCCCGCTTAAATAAAATTCTTGATTTCCTTGCCAAAGCAGATCGTTTCCATGGTGCCTGGCCACATTGGCTTTATGGAGAAACAGGCAAAGTTCGCCCCTTCGGACAAAAAGATAATGGTGGAGATTTAGTAGAAACATCATTTGTTGCCCAAGCGCTGATTTGCATTGATGCCTATTATAAAAATGGCTCTTCTGCAGAAAAGGCATTAGCAAAAAAAGCTGATGAACTTTGGAGAGGCATTGATTTTAACTGGTATCGAAATGGCAACCAAAATGTACTTTACTGGCATTGGTCGCCAGAATATAAATGGGAAATGAACTTCCCGGTTAAGGGCTATAATGAATGCCTCATCATGTACGTTTTAGCAGCTTCATCACCAACTCATACCGTTCCTGCTGAAGTATATCACCAAGGCTGGGCGCAGAACGGTGCAATTAAAGCAAATTTTGAAGTCTATGGCCATCCGTTCACGATGAATTATCAAGGCCAAAAAAATAACGTAGGTCCGTTATTTTGGGCACATTATTCTTATCTCGGGCTAAATCCAAAAGGCTTAAAAGACAGGTACGCAAATTATTGGGAAAACAATGTGAATCATACCTTAGCCATTCACGATTATTGTATAGCCAATCCAAAACAGTTTAAAGGCTATGGTGAAACTAACTGGGGATTAACGGCAAGCTATTCAGTAAAAGGGTATGCTGCACACAATCCTCAGGAAGATTTCGGGGTGATCTCCCCTACCGCAGCAATTTCATCCATTCCATATACACCAAAAGAATCGATGAAAGTGATTCGTCATCTTTATGAAGACCTTGGCGATAAAGTTTGGGGCAAATATGGATTTTATGATGCTTTTTCAGAAACAGATAACTGGTATCCGCAACGCTATTTAGGAATCGATCAGGGTCCAATGGTGGTGATGATTGAAAATCATCGATCTGGTTTGCTTTGGAAATTGTTTATGAGTAATGCAGATGTACAAAAAGGATTAATAAAACTTGGCTTTGAAAGTCCAGAGATCAAGAAATAGAAAACTAGCTGATTGATAGATTTTACAGATAAATTAATTGACTACGCTTTAAATACCTGCGAAGAATAGTAATCGATAAAGCTAACCGGACTTCGCAATACGATCAATAATATGAGAAAATTAATCCTCACATTTATATTTTTCGCTTCGTTTTTTGTCGCTGGCGCCCAAAAACAAAAAACGTATTGTAATCCTATCAATTTGGATTACGGCTATACGCCATTCGAGTCTTTTACCGAATGGGGAAAACACCGCGCAACCGCTGATCCTGTTATTGTAAATTATAAGGGTGACTTTTACCTATTCAGCACCAATCAATGGGGATATTGGCACAGTCCGGATATGTTGAATTGGAAGTTTGAAGAGCGGAAATTTCTTCGCCCATGGAATAAAACGAAAGATGAATTATGTGCACCAGGTGTTGGAATTGTAGGTGATACAATGGTCGTTTTTGGCAGTACTTACACTAAAAACTTCACGCTTTGGGGAAGTACAGATCCGAAGGGTAACAAATGGTTTCCGTTGGTAGATTCATTAGAAATTGGTGGCTGGGATCCCGCATTTTTCACTGATGACGATGGCAAATTCTATATGTACAACGGCAGCAGTAACAATTATCCAATGTATGGTGTAGAGCTCGACCGCAAAACCTTCAAACCTAAAGGCACCCGCACCCCAATGTATCTGTTAGAAAGCTGGCGATATGGATGGCAAAGGTTCGGGGAATACATGGATAATACCTTCCTAGATCCTTTCGCTGAGGGTGCATGGATGACTAAACACAATGGAAAATATTACTTTCAATATGGTGCACCCGGCACAGAGTTCAGCGGTTATTCTGATGGTGTGGTAGTGGGGAGTAAACCTTTGTTTTATGATACACAATTTACCCCACAATCTGATCCGCTGAGTTATAAAGGCGGAGGATTTTCGCGTGGTGCTGGTCATGGTGCAACCTTTCAGGATAACTCAAAAAATTACTGGCATATTTCTACGAGTATTATTTGTGTAAAAAACACTTGGGAACGTAGAATCGGCATTTGGCCTACCGGCTTCGATAAAGACGATGTCATGTGGACGAACACAGCTTTTGGTGATTACCCACTTTATTTACCTGCCGAAAGAAAAGAAAATGGTCCTGCTGGCCCCGGCTGGATGCTGATTAACTATAAAAAACCAGTTACTGTTTCTTCAACGTTGGGTGGTTTTTACGCTAACAATGCGGTTGATGAAAGCATTAAAACATATTGGAGTGCAAAAACCGGCAATAGCGGCGAATGGATTCAAACCGATCTTGGAAGTTTAGCTACTGTAAATGCCATTCAGATTAACTATGCTGATCAGGATGCTGAATTTTTAGGTAAACAATCCGGAATTTATCATCAATATCAAATCTTATCATCTAACGATGGGAAGAAGTGGACCGTTTTAGTGGATAAAAGCAAGAACAAAAATGATGTTCCTCATGATTATATTGAGTTGGAAAAGCCAATAAAAACAAGGTTCATTAAAATGGTTAACCTGCATATGCCTACCGGAAAGTTTGCCATTAGTGGCTTACGGGTTTTTGGAAATGGAAACGGCGAAAAACCATCAGCAGTCAAAAACCTGATTGTGCTTAGAACAGAAAAAGATAAACGGGGTGCTTACATTAAATGGCAACCCGTTGATAATGCCTTTGCTTACAATTTATATTACGGCACGGCTCCAGATAAGTTATATAACTGCATCATGATTCATGATTTTAACGAGCACTGGTTCAAAGCGATGGATAGTCAAAAAGCTTATTATTTTACCATTGAAGCGATTAATGAAAACGGTGTCTCAACGAAAACAGCAGTTAAAAAAGTAGATTAAATTTAAAATATAGCTCACACTCGTTCTAACAAGCATGACAATATTAGCGCCCACTTATCGCTTACGCTCGTTTTTAACGAGCGTGAAAATAGCAAATCGCCTCTGGCGAGTAAAATAAAATAGAAACCCTAAAACACGCGTTTGAAACAAGCGCAAACAATAAATAGTTAGTGCTCACACTCGTTTCTAACGAGCGTGAAAATAGCAAATCGCCTCTGGCGAGTAAAATAAAATAGAAACCCTAAAACACGCGTTTGAAACAAGCGCAAACAATAAATAGTTAGTGCTCACGCTAGTTTCTAACGAGCGTGAAAATAGCAAATCGCCTCTGGCGAGTAAAATAAAATAGAAACACTAACACACGCGTTTGAAACAAGCGCAAACAATAAATAATTAACAATTTAAAAGAGTAAAACACACATACAATGAATAGAGCGAAAATCCTGATTATTTTATTAGCATCGTTTGCGCTGCAGGCATCAGCACAAACCAAAAAGCCCGTCTCTTCGGAAGAGGCAAAGATGAATACCTTCATCGATAAACTAATGGCCAAAATGACTGTCGATGAAAAAATTGGCCAGTTAAATTTGCCAAGTTCAGGCGATATCACCACCGGACAAGCAAACAGTAGTGATATCGGCAAAAAAATCGAAGCCGGCCAAGTTGGTGGCTTATTCAACATCAAAGGGGTAGAAAAAATTAAGGCGGTACAGAAAGTTACAGTTGAGCAGAGCAGATTAAAAATCCCTTTGCTTTTCGGCATGGATGTTATTCATGGTTACAATACCGTTTTCCCAATCCCGCTGGGAGTAAGTTGTATCTGGGATATGGAGCTGGTACAAAAAACGGCAAGAGTTGCAGCTATAGAAGCAAGTGCCAGTGGAATAAACTGGACCTTCTCTCCCATGGTTGATATTTCCCGCGACCCAAGATGGGGACGGATTTCGGAAGGAAGCGGTGAGGACACTTACCTGGGTTCAAAAATTGCAGCAGCTATGGTTAAAGGTTACCAGGGTAAATTACAAGCCAATAATGAGATCCTGGCGTGTGTGAAGCACTACGCTTTATATGGAGCTGCCGAAGCAGGAAGAGATTACAATACCACAGATATGAGCAAGGTAAGGATGTATAATGAATACTTCCCTCCGTACAAAGCGGCCGTAGATGCAGGCGCAGCAAGTGTTATGGCCTCTTTCAATGAAGTTGATGGCATTCCTGCAACCGGAAGTAAATGGTTAATGACCGACGTTCTTAGAAATCAATGGGGTTTCAAAGGTTTTGTAGTGACAGATTACACCGGGATTCCTGAAATGATTGCACATGGAATGGGCGATTTACAAACTGTTTCGGCTTTAGCAATGAATGCCGGGATCGATATGGATATGGTTGGTGAAGGATTTTTAGGCACGTTAAAAAAATCTTTAGCAGAAAAGAAAGTAAGCATTAATGAGATTAACAGGGCTTGTCGTTTAATTCTTCAGGCAAAATATAAATTGGGTCTATTTACAGATCCTTATAAATTCTTAAGTACAGAAAGAGCTGAGAAAGAAGTATTCAATGCAGAGAATCGTCAGGTTGCGCGTGAAATTTCTGCAGAAAGTTTCGTTCTATTAAAAAACGATAATAACATTTTACCACTTAAAAAAACTGGGACAATTGGTTTGATCGGCCCATTGGCTGATAATACCGCAAATATGTACGGTACCTGGAGTGTTGCGGCTTTGTTCGATAAATCAGTAACCGTACTTCAAGGTTTGAAAAACGCCTTAGGCAACGATACGAAAATCTTGACTGCTCGTGGCGCTAACTTCCTTGCAGATTCTACAATGGAACAGCGTTATGTAAATGTTCACAATCCAACTTACAAACGCGATCCACGTACGGAAGCCGAAATGATCAAAGAGGCTTTAAAAGTTGCCGAAAAATCTGATGTAATTGTAGCTACAGTTGGTGAAGGTTCAGAATTTACCGGTGAAAGCAGCAGTGTTACCGATATCCAAATTCCGGAAACACAGAAAAACTTATTGAAAGCACTGGCTAAGACTGGCAAACCAGTTATTTTGGTGTTATTTACTGGCCGTCCGTTAGCTTTGAACTGGGAAAAGGAAAATCTCCCAGCTATTCTAAACGTATGGTTTCCTGGTAGCGAGGCAGGAAATTCAATTGCAGATGTGTTGTTTGGCAAAGTGAATCCATCCGGGAAATTGAGTACCACTTTCCCTCAAAACGTTGGTCAGGTGCCAATTTATTATGCACATAAAAACACGGGGCGTCCACTGGCTGAAGGCAAATGGTTCGAAAAATTCCGTTCAAATTATTTAGATGTGAGTAATGACCCATTATATCCATTTGGATACGGCTTGAGTTATACAACGTTCGATTATAGCGATATTAAATTAAGTTCGAATACCCTAACTAAAGGAAAATCAATTACCGCATCAGTAACCTTGAGTAACACAGGCAAGTATGATGGTAAAGAAGTGGTGCAATTATACACCAGAGATTTGGTAGGCAGTATTACACGCCCCGTGAAAGAATTAAAGGGTTTTCAAAAAGTAAGCTTAAAAGCTGGCGAAAGCAAAACCATTACCTTCACGATTTCGGAAAATGATCTTAAATTTTACAACTCAGATTTGAAATTTGTGGCTGAACCAGGAGATTTCCAGGTGTTTATCGGAACAAATTCAAGAGATGTAAAAACAGCATCATTCTCGTTAAAATAAAAATCCTTGTATGAGTAATCCAGCCCTGTACCATTGAAAAATGGTCAGGGTTTTTTATTTTTGTACCATGAATAAAATATGCCTTACGCTTCTTTTATTACTGTTCGGATCAATATTAAATGCTCAGGACTTAAAGAAATACGATCGTGGAAGCTTTATAAAAGGGAAAGATTCCATCAATTATAGAATCCTTTTCCCAGAGAACTTTAATCCCGGTCAAAAATATCCGGTTGTCTTCGTGCTGCATGGGCGTGGAGAGAGCGGAAGCGATAACGAAAAGCAACTCACTCATGGAGCTAAGCTATTTCTAAGAGATGATATTCGTAAAAATTTTCCGTCGATAGTTATTTTTCCACAATGTACGGCAGACAGTTATTGGGCAAATGTGAACATTACCACAAAAGAAAATGTAAAACGAAATTTTAGTTTTGTAGAAGCTGGTCAACCAACCCAGGCCATGCATGCATTGAAAGGTATGATTAAAGATTTCCTCAAAAAGCCTTTCGTAGACAAAAAGCAGGTTTACGTTGGCGGGCTTTCTATGGGTGGAATGGGTACCTATGAGTTACTAAGAAGACAGCGAAAAACATTTGCAGCGGCTTTTGCTATCTGCGGCGGGGATAATACCAATAACATCAAAAAATACCAGACCGTTCCACTTTGGATTTTTCATGGAGGCAAAGACGACATCGTTGACCCTGTGTTTTCGATAGCCATTGCCGAAAGGTTAAAAACAGTAGGAGCCGAAGTGAAGTTTACACTCTACCCAAATGATAATCATAACAGTTGGGATAGTGCTTTCGCAGAACCGGAGTTATTGCCATGGTTATTTAGCCATAAGAGGCGATAGTTGTTGGTATAAACTTCGCAGGTTTTGAAAACCTGCGAAGTTTGAGTGTTTCTATTCAGCCATATTATGATAAACCGCTTGCACGTCATCATCCTCTTCCAGCTTATCAATCAACTTTAATACGTCAGCGGCTTGCTCTTCAGTAACCTCATGATGAGATAATGCAATCCGTTCCAATTTCGAACTTTTCAATTCAATTCCTTTTTCCTCCAGTGCTTTTTGTAAAGAACCGAAGTTTTCGAAAGCACCTTGGGCAACGGCAACATCAGTTCCATCTTCATCGGCCTCAACATAAAGCTCTTCTAAACCCGCATCAATTAATTCGAACTCTAATTCTTCCAAATCAAATCCTTCTGCCGGTGTAAAGCGAAAAACAGATTTGCGGTTAAAAACGAAATCCAATGATCCGGTTTTACCCAAAGAACCATCTGTTTTGTTGAAATAACTGCGAACATTGGCAACAGTACGATTGGTATTATCTGTAGCCGTTTCAATTAAAACGGCAACGCCGTGAGGAGCATAACCTTCGTAAACAATTTCCTCGTAATTGGCCATAGATTTATCAGAAGCACGTTTGATTGCCGCTTCTACCCTATCTTTTGGCATATTCACGGCCTTCGCATTTTGCATGGCCGTACGTAAGCGCGAGTTGGTTTCCGGATGAGGTCCAGACTCCTTCACTGCCATTACAATATCTTTTCCAATACGCGTAAACTGAACCGCCATTTTGGCCCAACGCTTAAATTTTCTTTCTTTTCTAAATTCGAATGCTCTTCCCATTTTAGTATCAAGTATTTGGTATCAGGTGTTTAGTGTTAATAGTATTTAGATTATGCGCTAAACCCTGTTTCTTAGTTATTAGTAGTTAGTATTTAGTATCAAGTATTCAGACTATGAGCTAAATCCTGTTTCTCTAGTAATTAGTAGTTAGTATCAAGTATTTAGACCATGAGCTAAACCCTATTTCTTTAGTAATTAGTATTGAGACGATGATCTAGCTTTTCAGCTTTAGTCTTTTAGCTTTCAGCTTTGGCCTTTTAGCTTTTCTTTAAATTACTTAACATATCTTCAGTCATTTTCGCCAGATCAAACTCAGGTTTCCAACCCCAATCTTTAGCTGCAAAACCATCATCAATAGATCGTGGCCAGCTATTGGCAATCTGCTGACGCGGATCATTGTCGGCGTAAGTTAAGGTAAAATCCGGAATATGTTTTCTAATTTCAGCCGCCAGTACTTCCGGAGTGAAACTAATTCCACCAAAGTTGTAACTGCTACGCACCGAGATTTGATTTGCAGGAGCATCCATCAGTTCGATGGTACCACGGATCGCATCATCCATATACATCATGGGTAATTCAGTTTCCGCATTTAAAAAGCTTTGATAACTGCCTTTTTTTAATGCATCATGAAAAATATGAATGGCATAATCGGTCGTTCCACCACCCGGGGCAGCCTTCCAGCTAATCAAACCTGGATAACGGATACTTCTCACGTCCAAACCATACTTTTGATTATAATATTCACACCAACGCTCACCAGCTAATTTACTAATGCCGTAAACAGTATTTGGATCCATTACGCAGAATTGCGACGTATTATCTTTTGGTGAATTTGGTCCGAAAACAGCAATCGAACTTGGCCAGTAAACTTTTGCAACCTTGTACTCTAGTGCCAGATCTAAAACATTCAAAAGACCATTCATATTTAAATCCCAAGCCAGTTTGGGATTTTGCTCACCGGTTGCAGACAACAAAGCAGCTAAGAGGTAAACTTGTGTAGGTTTGTATTTTTTGAAGATGCCATTGATCATTTCTTTATCCAACACATTTACAAACTCAAAAGGTGCAGAGTTCTTGATGTCATAGTCGGGGCGGCGAATATCGCAGGCAACCACATGGTCATCACCATATATCTTACGTAACATGGTAACCAATTCGGTACCGATCTGGCCATTTGAGCCTAAAACAATAATTTTTTCCTGCATATATTTTAAGAGAATGTGCAAAGGTAAAAAAATGGGACCAAATGGAACACAAAATATGAGAAGTAAACATCTGACTAAACAACTTTTGTTAGGATGCGTTGATTAGCTTACTAAATCCTTTTATCGTTTTGAAGGAGCCTTCCTAAAGACCTTATAAATTTTATTTTAAATTCATAAGAAGATTTGATTGTAACTCAAAAGATAAAGCAGTAGATTTGGTAGAAAGAAATTTGAGGGATTAACAAAAAGGCCAAGTAAAAGCAAACAAAATCAAAAAAAAGCTTTCAAAACAACCGTATGCTGGCATTTATTAGCAAAACCCAGATTTATATATGGTTAATGTAAATAGTACACGAAGTAAACAGGGCACAAAAACGAATAATAAACGCACCTGAGATAGAATTAGGGCGCTATTTAGAATAATTCTATTTAGTAACAATCGCATTGCGAATACTTATTTAAAGCTTTCATATTTGATTAATATGCCATTTTTTTTCTAATATTACTTATTCAACGCATAAATAACCAATATATAAAAATACAAAAACGATGCACAGAAGAGAAGCACTCAAAAACGTTGCATTTTTACTGGGAGGAGCCATCTCAGCGAGCACAATGGGCGTTCTATTTGAAAGTTTTACCCTCCCTGAAAATGAGAAAAATTTTGTTTCATTTTCGGTACAGGATCAGAAAATTTTCGCCGAATTTGCAGACATTATCGTCCCAACAACCAAATCATCAGCTGGCGCTAAAGCAGCAGGATTAGGCAAATTTATTCCGATGATGATGCAGGATTGTTATCCGAAGGAAATGCAAACCTCATTTGCAAGAGGTTTTAAACAACTTCAGGATAAATCAATGCAAGATTTCAAAAAAAATTATGTTGCCTTAACCGTTCCCGAGCGCACCAAATTAATGGTTGATTTAAGGCTGATGTCTATCGCTGATAAAGAAAATAAATCAGAAGAAAACAAAGACCTGATTTACTTTTTTACCACAGCAAGAGATTTAACCCTGCTAGGTTATTATTCTTCAGAAATTGGATGTACCAAAGCACGTGAATATGTTCTTGTTCCAGGACGATTTGACGGCAACACCAAGCTTAAACCTGGACAAAAATCCTGGGCAACCTAATTTCTAACCACAACGAACAAAACATCATGAATTTAAATACAAATTTAAAAGCAGAAAATACATACGATGCTATTGTAATAGGATCGGGAATTAGTGGCGGCTGGGCTGCAAAAGAACTTACAGAAAAAGGCTTACGGGTGTTAATGCTCGAAAGAGGTATGAACATCGAGCACATTACCGGATATGAAACGGCAATGAAAAGCCCATGGGAGTTTGAACACGCTGGAAAGTTAACCGAAGAGCAAAAACGTACTCACCCTGTACAAAAAAGGGATTATCCTTATAGCGAAGCCAATGAAAAATGGTGGGTAAATGATTTAGAATGTCCTTACACAGAAGATAAGCGTTTCGACTGGTATCGTGGTTTCCATGTAGGTGGTAAATCATTAATGTGGGGCCGTCAGAGTTACCGTTTAAGTGACGAGAATTTCGGAGACAACGCAAAAGATGGTCACGGGAGCGACTGGCCAGTCCGCTATAAAGAACTTTCGCCATGGTACGATTATGCAGAGCGATTTGCAGGCATCAGTGGTTCGAAAGAAAACTGGCCTACCTGCCCTGATGGCGAATTTTTGCCACCAATGGATTTGAACATTGTAGAGAAATCGGTAAAAGCACGTATCGAAGAGCATTATAAAAGAGAACGGATTATGATGATTGGTCGCGTGGCCAACTTAACCGTTCCGCACAAAGGCCGTGGAAACTGTCAATACCGTAACTTATGTAGCAGAGGTTGCCCGTTTGGTGCTTACTTCAGCACGCAATCTTCTACCCTGCCTGCTGCAATGGCCACTAAACGTTTAACGTTAAGACCATACTCCATAGTAAACCACATCATTTATGATAAGGATACTAAAAAAGCAAAAGGTGTAATGGTTATTGATGCAGAAACCAATAAAACGATGGAGTTCTATGCGAAGATTATCTTTGTTAATGGTTCTACATTAGGTTCTACGTTCATTTTATTAAATTCAACTTCAGATGCTCATCCAAACGGATTGGGTAATGGAAGCGGGCAACTAGGTCACAACTTAATGGATCACCATTTCCGTTGCGGTGCCTCTGGTGACGCAGAAGGTTTTGATGATCGATACACTTATGGTCGCCGTGCAAACGGAATATACATTCCTCGTTATCAGAACATCGGTAATGATAAACGCGATTATCTGCGTGGTTTTGGTTACCAGGGCGGTGCCAGCAGAGCAAATTGGCAAAGTGATGTTGCCGAATTATCTTTCGGTGCAGGTTTGAAAGAAAAAATGACAAAACCTGGAAAATGGACCATGGGATTAGGTGGTTTCGGAGAGATGTTGCCTTATTATGAGAACCACGTTTACATCGATAAAACCAAAAAAGATAAATGGGGACAGCCTGTATTGGCAATTGACTGCGAATACAAAGAGAACGAGAAGAAAATGCGTGTGGATATGATGAACGATGCCGCTGAAATGCTAGAAAAAGCCGGTATGAAAAACATCAAAACTTACGATGCAGGTTGCTATCCTGGTATGGCAATCCACGAAATGGGTACAGCTAGAATGGGGAACGATCCTAAAACTTCTGTGCTTAACAAATGGAACCAAATGCATGAGGTAAATAACGTATTTGTAACAGATGGCGCTTGTATGCCTTCAATCGCATGTCAAAACCCATCATTAACTTTTATGGCTTTAACCGCTCGCGCTGCAGATTACGCAGTGAAAGAATTGAAGAAAAACAACATTTAAATAAATAGGTAAAGGGATAAGGTTTAAGGTACAGGCTTGTGAGTCCAAAGCCTTAAACCTTACACCTTACACCCTAAGCCTTTATGAAAAGAAAACTAAGAATGGGCATGATAGGTGGCGGTAAAGACGCCTTCATCGGCGCCGTACATCGCCTTGCAGCAAACATGGATGGTTTAATAGAACTATCTGCGGGCGCTTTAAGTGTAAACCCTGAGGTTGGGTACGAATCTGGTAAATTGTTATTCTTACCAGATGACAGAATCTACAACAACTACGAAGAAATGCTGAAGGCTGAAAGTGAATTGCCTGCAGATCAAAAAATAGATTTCGTTACCATCGTTACTCCAAATTTTGCACACTTTGCCCCTGCAATGTTGGCGCTGGAACTTGGCTTCAATGTGGTAATTGAAAAACCAATGACGCTCACTCTGGATGAAGCTAAACAGCTTCATGCTAAAGTTGCAGAAACTGGCCTCACCCTTTGCCTTACCCATACTTATTCGGGTTACCCGATGGTAAAACAAGCTAAACAGATGGTTAGCGAAGGCGCAATTGGAGCAGTTAGAAAAATTATAGTGGAATACCCTCAAGGCTGGTTAAGTACATTATCAGAACGCGAAGGCAACGCCCAGGCCGCCTGGCGTACAGATCCATCGAAAACCGGTAAAAGCGGAAGCATGGGTGATATTGGTACGCATGCAGCACACCTGGCCGAATATATCTCAGGCTTAAAAATTTCCAAACTTTGTGCTGATCTAAATATTGTGGTTCCTGGAAGAGCAATAGATGATGATGGGAATGTGTTATTGAAATTCGATAACGGATCTAACGGTGTACTCATCGCATCGCAAATTGCAGCTGGCGAAGAAAACGCTTTGAAAATTAAAGTTTACGGTGAAAAAGGTGGCTTAGAATGGCACCAGATGGAGCCAAACACACTTTTAGTAAAGTGGAGCGATGCACCCGCTCAGATTTACAGAACCGGAAACGGCTACATGGGCAGTTTTGCAAAACACAATACCCGGACACCTGGAGGACACCCTGAAGGTTATCTGGAAGCTTTTGCCAACATCTATAAAAACTTCGCGCTTACGGTAAATGCTAAACTAAATAACGAAGAACCAACCGCCGAAATGCTGGATTTCCCAACCACTGAGGATGGCGTTCGTGGAATGGCATTTATTGAAAATGTAGTAAACTCCAGCCAATCAGACCAGAAATGGTGGGATTATAAAATCTAACAATCAGCATGACAACAATAAAAGGACCAGCGGTATTTTTAGCGCAGTTTATTAGCGATGAAGCACCCTTTAACTCATTGGATAACATTTGTAAATGGGCAGCTGATTTAGGTTTTAAAGGCATTCAAATGCCAACGCTGGATAAGCGGTTTATCGATTTACAAAAAGCTGCAGAGAGTAAAACCTATGCAGACGATCTGAAAGGCACCATTGCTTCTTACGGGTTGGAAATCACAGAACTTTCTACTCACCTGCAAGGCCAGTTGGTTGCTGTTCATCCTGCTTATGATGATTTATTCGACGCATTTGCACCAAAGGAAGTACATAAAAATCCAGAAGCCAGAACGGAATGGGCAGTACAACAAATGAAATATGCTGCAAAAGCATCTCAAAATCTGGGGTTAAATGCACATGCAACATTTAGTGGCTCGCTGCTTTGGCAATATTTCCATCCATGGCCGCAGCGTCCTGCAGGTTTAGTGGAAGAAGGTTTTGCCGAACTCGGTAAACGCTGGATGCCTATCTTAAATGAATTCGACAACTGTGGCGTGGATGTTTGCTATGAAATCCATCCTGGCGAAGATTTATTTGATGGCGAAACTTATGAAATGTTCCTCGCCGCAGTGAACAATCACAATAGGGCATGCTTATTGTATGATCCATCACACTTTGTATTACAACAGTTGGATTATATTCAATACATCGATTTTTACCACGAAAGAATTAAAGCTTTCCACGTAAAAGATGCAGAATTCAATCCAACAGGTAAGCAAGGTACCTTTGGAGGCTACCAAAGTTGGGCCAATCGTGCAGGTAGATATCGTTCTCCAGGCGATGGTCAGGTAGATTTTAAAACTATTTTTAGCAAATTGGCGCAATACGACTTTAAAGGCTGGGCAGTTATGGAATGGGAATGTTGCATTAAAAGTCAGGAAGATGGTGCCCGTGAAGGTGCCGAGTTTATAAAAAATCACATCATTAAAGTAACCGATAAAGCATTTGATGACTTTGCAGCATCAGGTAGTGATAGCGCTTTCAACAAGAAAATATTAGGATTATAAGACTAACACACGAGCATATTAATATACATTTTCGATTTCAACTCCCGGAATTGTACGTTAACATGCAAGTAAAAACAACACACACATGAAAAAAACATTATTAGGTTTAGGCGCTGTGGTAATATTTATGGCCTCTTTTACCAAGGCAGATTTAGAGAAAGAGAAAACGATAGTAGCCACCGCTACCCTATCTAATCACGCTATGCAGATGAGTGCCGGCGAAAAATTAATTAACAAATCAGATTGCATTGGCTGCCACAACAAGGTGAACAAAATCATCGGTCCGTCATACGTAGATATTGCTAAAAAATATCCTGCAACAGAAAAAAACATCAATTACCTAGCAGACAAAATCATTAAAGGCGGTACAGGCGTTTGGGGTACCATGCCAATGTCTGCACACGCAACATTAAAACCTGCCGATGCCAAATTGATGGTAAAATATATTCTATCTCTTAAAAAGAAGTAACAAAACCGGAATCAAAACTTCAAAACATCCCAATGAAAACAGAGCAAGAAAATAAAACCACGAGTAACCGCCGTGACTTTATTAAAACCAGCGCTATTGCTGCAGCTGCATTTATGATCGTTCCTCGCCACGTATTGGGCGGACCAGGTTTTCTGGCGCCTAGCGATCGTTTACTTATTGCAGGTATCGGTGTCGGTGGAAAAGGACAGAGTGATATTGCCGGCTTCGCAAAAAGTGGCAAAGCAGATATCGCTTTCTTGTGCGATGTAGATGATCGTCGTGCAGCAGGTAGTGTAAAGGCATTTCCAAAAGCCAAATACTACAAAGATTACCGTGAAATGCTTGATAAAGAGCACAAAAATTTTGATGCTGTTTCCATTTCAACACCCGATCATAACCATGCCATCCAGGCGCTTGCCGCCATGCAGTTGGGTAAACATGTGTATGTTCAAAAGCCGCTTACGCACGACATTTATGAAGCGCGTATTTTAACCGCTGCCGCGAAAAAATATAAAGTGGTCACCCAAATGGGGAACCAGGGAGCATCTAATAATGGTCCGCGCCAAATGAAAGAGTGGTATGAAGCGGGTTTAATTGGCGATGTTCATACCGTTTATGCATGGACTAATCGTCCAGTTTGGCCTCAGGGTATTCCCTGGCCAGATAAAAAGTCAGAAATTCCAAAAGAATTAGATTGGAACCTTTGGTTAGGTACTGCACCAGAAAAAGATTATGTAGATAAATTGGTACCCTTTAACTGGCGCGGCTGGTGGGATTATGGAACCGGTGCATTAGGAGATATGGGTTGTCACTTAATTGAAGCCCCTTTTAGTGTGTTAAATTTAAAATACGCAAAAGAAGTAGAGGCCAGTGTTGGCTCTGTTTATGTTGATGAATTTAAACGCGGATATTTTCCTGAAAGTTGCCCTCCGTCAAGTCATGTCACTTTAAAATTCCCTAAAACGGATAAAACCAAGGGTGATGTAACCTTACATTGGATGGACGGTGGTATACAGCCTGAACGTCCGGCAGAATTAGAAGCTAATGAAACCTTTGGCGATGGTGGAAACGGTACTTTATTCATCGGAACAAAGGGAAAAATGATGTCTGAAACTTATAGTGCAAACCCGAAATTATTGCCGTTAAGCAGAAACAAAGACATTAACGTAAAAGAAAAATATGCCCGCGTAAAAGGCGGTGCGGACGGACACTATGCACAATGGGTTGAAGCTTCTATTGCAGGCTACGGCAAGCAGGAAGTAAGTTCTCCTTTTGAAATTGCAGGTCCGCTGACTGAAGCTTTACTAATGGCAAACCTGGCGATCAGAAGTTTCGACATTCAGAAAAATGTGAACGGAAAAGTGACTTATCCAGGCAGATATATGAAGATGCTTTGGGATAACGATAAGATGAAGATCACCAATTTTGATGAAGCCAACCAGTTTGTAAAACGCGAGTACCGTAAAGGCTGGAATGATTTAACTCTTTAATGAACATTCATCATTTGTGAGATGCGAAGCAATCGCTTATATAAGGGGATTGCTTTGCACCTCGCAATGATATGAACTTATAACACCATGAAAAAACTAATTCTTTCTGCCTGCATTTTGTTGGCAGTAACACAAATAACAAAAGCTCAAAAGGGTTTTAAGCCTTTATTTGATGGCAAAACGACTACTGGCTGGCATACGTATAATAAAGCAAATGTAGGTAGCGGCTGGCAAGTTCAGGATGGTACTCTACACCTTGATCCTAAAACCAAAGGCACCGATGGTGGTGGCGACCTGGTAACTGATAAAGAATACGCAGATTTCCACCTAAAATACGATTGGAAAGTAGCGCCAAAGGCCAATAGCGGTTTGATTTTTTATGTGCATGAAGATCCTAAATACCACGCTACCTATTCTACCGGATTAGAACAGCAGGTATTGGATAATGATGGTCACCCTGACGGAAAAATTACTAAACACCGTTCCGGCGATCTTTACGACCTAATTAAAAGTTCATCTGAACCTGTTAAGCCTGTTGGCGAATGGAACAAAGCAGAAATCATTAGTAAAAAAGGAAATTTAACTCTAATTTTAAATGGCGTTGAAGTAGTTAAAACTACCCTTTGGGATGAAAACTGGAAAAATTTAGTTGCAGGAAGCAAGTTCGCAAAATGGGAAAACTGGGGAACTTACAAATCTGGTAAAATCGCATTGCAAGATCATGGCGATGAAGTTTGGTACAAAAACATCACTATAAAAGAATTATAAATTAAATAGAAATGTAGGAAGAGCAGTATAATGTGAATATTTTTGCGCTCCTCACATTTCTTTTTGCACATTTAAATAATATGTGTAGGTTGGTTTAGATTTAATAATCCACTTCACACGCCATATAACTACTGACCAAATGAATACCACTACCCGCTTTAAACTCTCCACCATGATGTTCCTAGAATTTTTTATCTGGGGGTCATGGTTTGTTACCTTAGGAACATTTTTAGGAAATAACTTAAAAGCAACAGGATCTGAATCTGCATCCGTTTTCGGCACCCAATCATGGGGAGCAATTATTGCCCCGTTTATTGTTGGTTTAATCGCGGATAGATATTTTAACGCCGAAAAAATATTAGGCGTTTTACACATTGTTGGTGCAATTCTAATGTATCAAATGTACAATGCCACCGACGTAAGCGTTTTTTACCCATATGTTCTTGGTTACATGATCCTGTTTATGCCAACACTAGCTTTGGTAAACTCCGTTTCATTTAATCAAATGCAGGATCCAGAAAAAGAGTTCTCTAAAATCCGCGTTTGGGGAACCATTGGTTGGATCATTGCAGGCTTATTGATCAGCTTCGTTTTCCATTGGGATTCACCAGAAGGTATTCAATCTGGCTTGTTACGAAGCACGTTTTTAATGGCGGGTATTGTTTCTTTAGCGTTAGGACTCTTCAGTTTTACCCTTCCAAAAACGCCACCAAAAGTTTCATCAACTGAAAAAATCAAAGTTGGAGATTTAATTGGATTGGATGCACTTAAACTTCTAAAGGATAAAAATTTCGCGATCTTTTTTATCTCAGCGATCTTAATTTGTATTCCTTTAGCTTTTTATTACCAGAATGCTGGCCTATTCTTGGCTGATATCAAAGTATCAAATCCTACTGGAAAAATGGCTATCGGCCAAATCTCCGAAGCTTTGTTCTTACTGGCTATCCCAGTTTTCTTTTCGAGATATGGGTTTAAGAAAACGATTTTGGTTGGTATGCTTGCATGGGCTCTGCGTTATGTCCTGTTCGCTTTCGGTAACGCTGGCGACTTAAGTTTTATGTTAATTATAGGAATCGCCTTGCACGGTGTTTGCTATGATTTCTTTTTCGTATCAGGACAGATTTATACCAATTCAAAAGCTGGCGAGCGCTACAAAAGTTCTGCCCAAGGCTTAATTACCCTGGCAACTTATGGTGTAGGCATGCTAATAGGGTTTGAAGTTGCAGGTATGATTACTGATACTTATAAAGCTGCTAATGGAGCTGTAGACTGGAAAATGGTGTGGATTATCCCTGCAGGTATTGCTGCGGCAGTGTTTTTACTTTTCGCCGTTCTCTTTAACGATAAAACTAAATCTGAAATAGAAGCTAAAGCCCTTTAAAGAAATGTCTTCAAACTTAAACAGAAGAAATGCATTAAAAAACATCATTGCCGGCACTGCCGCAATTGGTGTATCATCAGGTATTTCATCCTTTGCAATGGATAAACCAGCACAATCTACAGAACTTAAAGGTAACATCAACCATTCGGTTTGCCGGTGGTGTTTCAGCACGCTTGATGTAGACGCACTATGCACAGAAGCAAAAAAAATCGGCATTAAAGGTATCGATCTGGTTGGGCCGAAAGACTGGCCTATTTTAAAAAAGCATGGCCTGCAATCTACTATGTGTAACGGTGCCGAAATTAACCTTGTTGACGGTTTCAATGACAAGAAGTTTCACGACCAGCTGATCAAAAACTATTCAGCCATGATTCCACTGGTTGCTGCTGCCGGTTATAAAAACCTAATTTGCTTTAGCGGTAACAGACGCGGAAAAGACGATGAAACCGGATGGAATAACTGCGTGGAAGGGCTTAAACAATTAATGCCACTGGCAGAAAAACATGGTGTAATATTGGTTATGGAGTTACTCAACAGTAAAATAAACCATGCCGATTATCAATGCGATAAAACCGCATGGGGTGCTGAACTTTGCAAGCGTTTGGGATCTGAAAACTTCAAATTACTTTACGACATCTACCACATGCAAATCGATGAAGGCGATGTAATCCGTACGATAAAAGACAATCATCAGTATATTGCACACTACCATACAGCTGGTGTTCCAGGCCGAAATGAGATTGATGAAACACAGGAATTATATTATCCTGCAATTATGAAGGCCATTTTAGAAACCGGCTTTAAAGGTTTCGTTGCACAAGAATTTATACCAAAAAATGCGGATAAAATTGGCTCCTTAAAAAAAGCTGTTGAAATCTGCGACATTTAATCAATTTACTATGTTATCAAGAAAAAGTTTTATTATCAACGGTTGCTTAGCTATAGCGACGTTACTTTTGGCTCCATCATTTGCTTGTGTAGCCCAGAAAAAAGCAGTTGGCATACAACTCTATTCATTAAGAACAGACCTGCCAAAGGATGTAAAAGGAACTATTGAAAAGGTTGCGAAAGCTGGCTTTACAGAAGTTGAAACGTATGGCTTTTCTATTAAAGATCAATTTTGGGGATTAACACCTGCTGAATTTAAAAAATTGCTTACTGCCAACGGACTTAAAGCAGTTAGTGGACACTACGGGTTAGGTACTTACATGGCAGATGGAAATACCGATGAATTAAAAGCGGCAATTGCTGCGGCAAAGGTATTAGGCAGCGAATATGTTACGATTCCTTACCTTGACGCCAGCATTAGAAAAAATGCCGAAGATTATAAAAAAATTGCTGCAAAAATAAACGTTGCCGGCAAAATGTGTAAAGAAGCTGGTTTAAGATTAGCCTATCACAATCATGATTTCGAATTCCAAAAACAGGGAGAAACCACTGGATATCAAATTTTGTTAAACGAAACGGATAAAAAGCTGGTAGACTTTGAATTAGATTTATACTGGGTAGTTCGCTCTGGAAATGATCCGATTAAATTATTCACAGATAATCCAGGACGTTTTTCCATGTGGCATGTAAAAGATATGGACAAAACCAACCCTGCGCTAAATGCAGAAGTTGGAACAGGAAGTATCGACTGGAAACCTATTTTTGCTGATGCGAAATTATCAGGAATGAAACATTTCTTCGTTGAGCATGAAACCAATTACAAACCTAACCCAATGGAATCGGTTGCAGCTAGTTGTGCTTACATCAAAGCAAATATTTTAAAATAAGGGGTAACTCATCATTTGTATAGCGGCATCTCGACTATACCTATTTGATGATTAATGATAAAATAAAACTGGTCATAGCCATAGGCTATGACCAGTTTTATTTTGGAATCAAGCCTGCTAATTCAGCTTTGCAGCAAGCACACAGGTACTTTTGAATCGCTTTGTATTTCCTTGTAAATCAAACACATCAAATAGCACCACATAAATACCAATTGCAGCTTGCGCTCCATGATCGTCCAAACCCTCCCAGGTTAAGGTTCCTTTTGTAGCAATCGTTTGATTCTTAAGCAGCTTTCTCACCAATGTCCCTTTATCAGTAAAAATGCTAACAGTGGCTAAACTTGAATTTTCAGCAACCTGGTATTCCACCGTCATCACATCTTCGAAATTGTCTCCATCAGGTGAAAATGTTTTAGAAACTACACGTGCATAGCTCTCGTCACCGCTGGCTTCCTGCGAGTTTTTATAGGTTGGTGTAGCAAAACCAACTGTTGCCGCAGCAGATTTAAAATTACCCAATGCATTAGCGGATACATCAAAAGAAACTCTTTCAATTGAAATGCCATCTCCATACTGAATTAACGGATGAAGGTTATTTGAACTGTAATCAAACCTGTCAATAATGATATTATTGCTCAGCAGGACCACACTTCCTTTGTCATTATTATAAGCTGGAAACGAACTCAGCAGAACAAAGTTATCAGGGTTTTGAGCGAAATAATTCAGTTTTACGTTAGCCGTATTAGTACTCAGTACCCAATAGGCATTTGGATTGATCAAGGTATTTTTGTCCGAAACAGATTTTACATTCGAAATAACACCGTTGGAATCTAGGTTTGCAAGTCGTAAATCCTTCAAATCCAGTGGTTGGTTGGTATGGTTAAACACTTCGACAAAATCTACTCCGCCAGGCTTGGGATTAAATAAAATTTCAGAAATAAGAATATCATCTTTTTCTATCTTCTTCGCTATAAATAGTTTAGCTGTATTGTCTGTAGCGTTGATTACCTGTCCTGCACAATCGGTAACATTAGTGATCGTTAATGTATTTTCTACCCCACGAGATATATTTGCTAAAAAATGAAGCCTTACACTGGTATAATCAGGAAGAATGGTTACTGACTTGGGATGGCCTGATCCATTATTAATAGCATAATTGGAAACCGTAGCGGCAGAGAGGCTATCAATAACTTTGGAAAACTCAACCTGAACCGTTATACTATCAATGACTACAGCATTTGCAAGCTTAAGTGCTGGGGTACTTAACTGAGATTGATAAACTGCATTTTGCTTTCCAGGTGTACCTCCAGAAATATCCGAAGATGCGATCCAACTTTGAATCCCTTTACAGATATTTTTAGGATCAATCAATTCCAAACTGAACCCACCTCTCTTTTTCACTTCGTCTTTATACCACGTATCACGATAAGCAACCCTGTCTATTAATTTCCCAGCATTATCGCTCAGCGTTAATATATCGTTATCATTATTTAAACTGGGCCAGGGTGTAAGGCCGATTGTTTTGCCAGAAGATCTAAATAGTGCTTCATCTGCTTTCGCTGTTAAAATAACATATTGATTGGGTTTGATGGTATCTGCTGAAAAGGTAAATGCAGCAGTTTGATCAGCATACTTCCAGCCCTTAATTAAAATATATTCATTTGTGGTATTCCAAATCTCAACATACTCCTTTTGAGGCTGTGTGGTGCTTCCCCCCGGATTGGCGAAGATTTCATTAATGACAAGATCACCAAACTTTGCAACATAAGGTTGGATGTAAGTAAACTCCAGTTTGCTATTCGCTTGGATTAAATTTCCTTTTAAATCTTTTATATTACTGATATTGAGTCGGTAATCACCAGACCCGAACGCTTTAGAGAACGTTAGGCGATAAACATTTTTCAACGCTGTGGAACTAACTTTAGCTGGGGTTCCATAAGAATTCGAGAGTACGTAATTAGCTGCCAAGGTTGCCGTATTTGAATCCAGAGGCTCAGAAAAATTTACGTCTAATGTAGTCGCATTAATCACAGCAATACTTTGCAGGGTGGGCGGTGTGGTATCAGGCACGAGATCCTTAATAACGAAATCATCAAAAAAATATTGATTGTATCTTGATGCGACTGCATACTTACAATAAACACCAGCGAATGTGGAGGTGCGAAAAGTAGCATCGGTAACACTGCCTTCCAGGTTGAATTTATTTCCACCGGCAATATCAGTAAATAGTTCCCATTTACCCAAGGCATCCCTGGTTACCTTAACCTTTGCATAAACAGCGCCTGCCTTGGGTCTGGTTTTCTTAGGTCCGGTGATAATTCTTGAGTTCGCTGTTCCGGTTTGTTTATATAAGTGAAATCCATCGGTGGCACCGGTCTCCCCTATCTGCACAAAATATCCGTTTAAGCTTCCTTTCAAATCTTCTTTATCGGAAATTAAATAAATGCGCACAAAGTTGGTTGATGTAGGGTTAAAATTAAGTTGCACCAAAAACTCCCAACTGGTATTTAAGCTCAGTTGATTGGAGGTTGCTAAAGCAATAGTTTGCGATGCGACTCGCTGACCTTTGGATTGAAGTTGTTTTTGAGTATTAACCTGAAAATCATTCACATTACCTTTCCACATGGGATCTTGGGAGAAATCGCCATCAGAAAATGATTCGGTAACCTGGGAAAATGCAATTTTACATAATAACAATAGGGATATAAGCAGAATTTTCTTCATATTTGGACTTATATCAAATGTTTATAAATATAATAATTAAAATCTAAAATGAAAGTAGCAGTAGTAGGTGCAACCGGTTTGGTGGGTACCGTAATGTTAAAAGTATTGGAGGAAAGAAATTTCCCTTTAACAGAATTAATTCCCGTAGCATCTGAAAAGAGTGTTGGTAAGGAAATTACTTTTAAGGGTAAGAAGTTTCCAATCGTTAGCATGGACACTGCAATTGGCATGAGACCAGATATTGCATTATTTTCTGCTGGTGGAAATACATCATTAGAGCATGCACCACGTTTTAAAGAAGCAGGCACTACGGTAATCGATAATTCATCAGCATGGAGAATGGATCCTGCCATTAAACTTATCGTTCCAGAAGTTAATGCACATGAGCTTTCTATCGATAATAAAATTATTGCCAACCCAAACTGCTCCACCATTCAAATGGTAGTAGTTTTGAAACCGTTACACGATAAATATAAAATTAAACGTGTTGTGGTTTCAACTTATCAATCGGTTACTGGTACAGGTGTTAAAGCAGTAGAACAACTGATGAATGAGCGTAATGGCATTCTTGATGGACCAAAAGCTTATGCTTACGAAATTGATTTAAACGTGCTTCCTCATATCGATGTATTCATGGATAACGGATATACCAAGGAAGAAATGAAAATGGTTAAAGAAACCAACAAAATTATGAGTGATGACAACATTAAGGTTACGGCTACCACTGTTCGTATTCCGGTAATGGGCGGTCACTCAGAATCTGTAAATATTGAATTTGAAAATGATTTTGATTTGGCAGAAGTACGCAGCATTTTAGAAAAATCTCCAGGCATTATCGTTGTAGATGATGTAGCAAACCTAAAATACCCAATGCCTAAAGATGCACATGAGAAAGATGAAGTTTTTGTAGGTCGTATCCGTAGAGATGAATCGGCTCCTAAAGCGCTAAACCTTTGGATTGTTGCCGATAACTTACGCAAAGGCGCTGCTACCAATGCTGTTCAAATTGCAGAATACCTGATTCGAAAAGAATTAGTTTAAAAATAAAATTTAAGCCCGTGCCAAAAGCATGGGCTTTTTTATGCGCGCTCTAAAATGAAAAATATTCCTCTTATCTTAATCTACTCCAGGCTACTCATCGGTTTTGGAATTATTACCCTGAGTACTTTTCATGTCACTAATTACGCTTTTTTTGCCATTAGCTTATTAACCATTGGTTTATTAACAGATGTGTTCGATGGTATAATCGCAAGAAAATTGAACGTTTCTTCAGAAAAGCTCAGGCGTTTAGATTCTGGCATTGACCAGGTATTTTTCATATCCGTTGCCGTTGCCACCTACATTCAGTGCCCAGATTTTTTCAAGCTGAATCTGGTGAAACTAATTATTCTATTCAGCGCAGAAGCATTGACCTACCTAATAAGTTATATCAAGTTCAAAAAAGAAATCGCAACTCATTCCATCGGCGCCAAGATCTGGACGCTTATATTATTCGCAACATTGGTTGAAATCATGGTTCATTGTCAATCTGTGGAGCTATTTGAACTTTGCCTCTGGATTGGGCTATTAACGAGACTGGAAATTCTAGCCATTGTCATCATCCTGAAGAAATGGACCAATGATGTCCCTACAATTTACCACGCGACAAAGTTAAGACAGGGCAAAGAAATTAAACGCAACAAATTATTCAATGGATAAACTTGTAACGAAGTTGAATGCATCATCTGCTGCATTCAAATAATTTTATCTTTGTTCCCCTGTAATAGGTTAGTTATGCAAATAAAATCGCCAATACTCTTCTTTCTAATTCTCGCCTCAAATTTTGTTTATGCTCAAAATAAAATTCAAAATCTGGAGAAGGCTTTCAATAATCTTCTGGCAGATGAACAAGCAAAACATGCGCTAACGTCACTTTGTGTATTGGATGCGAATACGGGGAAAATACTATTTGCAAAAAACGAGCAGATTGGGTTGGCAACCGCATCTACGTTAAAAACAATCACAGCCGCATCAGCCTTCAGTATTTTGGGTAAGGATTTTCAATATCAAACTACACTGGGCTATTCTGGAAGCATCATGGCTGATGGAACACTCAAAGGAAACCTGATCATTACAGGCAGCGGTGATCCAACTCTGGGTTCCTGGCGTTATCAGAATAAAGAAAATGCTGTACTGTTACAATGGGTAGCAGCTATAAAAGCAGCAGGTATTAAGAAGATTGACGGCTCAATCATTGGAGATGACTGTATTTTTGGCACACAGACTACACCTGAAGGCTGGGTGTGGCAAGACATAGGAAATTACTATGGTGCCGGAACTTCTGGATTAGCATGGAGGGAAAACCAGTTTGATATCCATTTACGTCCAGGATCGAATACATCTGCAGCTGTTACGGTAGTGAAAACATTACCAGCTATGCCATACATTCAAATAAAAAATGAATTAAAAACAGGTGGATCAGGCACAGGCGACCGGACTTATGCTTTCCTCCCGCCATATACAAACCTGGCGTATTTAAGAGGAACCTGGGGTATAGGCATTGCCAAATCCAGTATTTCTGTAGCTTTGCCAGATCCTGCCTTCGATTGTGCATATCGCTTACAGGATACGCTTAAGAGGTTAGGCATTGAAACCAGCCAACAAGCCACAACAGCGCGGTTAATGGAATTAAATAGTCTACCAATTCCGGCGATTACACAAAAAATCAATACAATCACCTCCCCAACGTTAAGTGAAATTACTTATTGGTTTCTCAAAAAAAGTGTTAACCTCTATGGCGAATCCTTATTAAAAACAATTGCCCTAAAGACAGGCAAAGCCGCAACCACGGCAAAAGGTGTGGAAACTGAAGTTAACTTATGGTCGGAAAAAGGCATTGATAAATCAGCATTGAATATTATAGATGGAAGCGGACTTTCACCAGGAAATAGAATCACCACATCAGCAATGGCCGGTATCCTGTTTCAGATCCAGAAAGAGAGTTGGTTTGCAGATTTTTATAAGGCATTGCCCGACTACAATGGGATGAAAATAAAAAGTGGCACTATAAATGATGTTTCGGCATTCGCCGGATACCACACTGATACTGCGGGCAATAAATATATTATTGTGATTAATATTAACAATTACAGCGGAGGTGGAATTAATAAGAAATTATTCAGGGTACTCGATGAACTAAAATAAACTCAAAATAAAACGCTATGACACATTTTGTAAAAAACCTCCAAACAGTTGATGGTCTAATCTCAAACCTGTACAAAGACATTACCATTGCAGAAATGACTGAAAAAATTAATCATTATTTTGCAATACAGGGTTATAAAGTTACTGACCAACAATTCGGAAATTTGTTTCTAGAAAAAGGCAACAGGGTAATGAGAATTTTATTCGGCGCCTTCGTATCTTACTATAAGTTTAGTGTAACCATGGCTCAAACTGCCGAAAATGAACTTACAGTAAACGTTTTTCAACAATCAAGCGGCATGTCCGGCGGTCTGATTGGTATGAAACAAATCAAAACTGAACTCACCAGACTGAATTTTGTTTTTTCACAGATTTAGTCAGAAGGCTAACACATGATCAATTTTTTCTAAAGGTCCTTTTAGCCATCCGACATCATGCCTGGTAAAGCATACTAATGATTATACTGTTGCCAATATTTAGCCAATAAGTGCGCGTTTCCCTATCTTCAAAAAGACGGGGAAGCGTTTATCGTTTTAGTATTAGGGCACTATCCTTTATGATCAATCTTTCGATGAGCTAATCTGTAAATTTCGAAGAAGTCAACTGCTTTTCAACTGAATATTCTAAGTCTATAGCAAGTCAGAATTGCAAATGATGCGCTATTTGTAAAACCGGATATTCATTTAAGATGTTGATTTAATATGGATGTAAGAATTGAAAATTGGCAGGATAACCTAAAACAACCAAAGCCGGAATATCACTTTGGCGACCATGTTCATGTAATAGATGAAGAATTTTACATGCCTCAGCTTGACAAACACAGGCAAATTTGGATTTATCTACCGAAAAGCTATAAAGACACTCAGAAGAAATATCCTGTTCTATATATGCATGATGGGCAAAATTTATTTCATGCCAAACCGGCCAGAAACGAAGAGTGGGCCGTTGACACGACTGCAGATAACCTAATTCGTGACGGCTTGAAAGAGATTATAATTGTGGGTATAGCACACGGCGAAAGTGACAGATTAAACGAATATAATCCATATGATAGTGAAAATGGTGAAGGAGAAGGCAAAGCTTACGCAGAGTTCCTTGTTGCGACGCTCAAGCCTTTCATTGATCAGCAATACCGCACATTACCCGATGTGAACAACACATCTATTGCAGGCAGTTCGATGGGCGGTTTGATTACTCTTTTTACAATAGCACAATACCCACAAACCTTCGGCTCAGCTGGAATATTTAGTCCAGCCTTGTGGTTAGCACCAAAAATATACCATCATATTAGTGAGAGATTAGCTGATTTACAAACCAGAAAAATATTCTTTGTTGCCGGTGATAAAGAAGGCGGTGAAATGATCGATAACATTAATAAAGTCTACAAGCTATTAAATCCCGATGGTAAAAATAAAAATATCGTTTTCGTTGAAAGTGAAGATGGAAAACACACCGAATGGTTCTGGCATAGGGAATTCGAATCATTCTATAGATTTCTAGCAGGATAAATTATTTTATAATTCAGTATTTTTGATCGCCATTAGTTTCAACTGGTGGCATATGATTAGCTTAAAACTATCCGGGCTGACTGAAGTCAAGCCCTATTAATGCACCTTGGAATCATTTCATCGCCATCAGCTTCAACCGGTGGTAAATTATTAGCATAAAACTACTCGGGCTGACTGAGGTCAGGCCCTATGAATGCACCTTGCAAATCAGTTCATCGCCATCAGTTTCAACCGGTGGCAAATTAGTAGCCTAAAACTATTCGGGCGGATTGAAGTCAAGCCCTATGAAATGCACCTTGCAAATCAGTTCATCGCTATCAGTTTCAACCAGTGCATATTAGAAGCATAAAAAATTTTCTGCGCTGATTGACGTCAAGCCCTGTGAAATGCAACCTTGCAAATCAGGTCATCGCCATCAGTTTCAACTGGCGGCATATAATTACCCTAAAACTACTCGGGCTGACGGAAGTCAGGCCCTATTAATGCAACTTGCAAATCAGTTCATCGCCATTAGTTTCAAATGATGGCATAGTCTAAAACTATCCGGGCTGATAGTAATCAAGCCCTATGAAATTCAACCTACCAACCAGTTCATCGCCATCAGTTTCAAATGATGGAAAGTAAGAAACAATCACTTTTCTGAGCGGATTAAATTAAGGCCATATCAATAAATTTAAAAGACAAATTGCTAGAAATTACGATCGTAACATTAACCCTAAAAACGCTTTATTTATTTAAAAAATATACTAACTTTGAAGTTAAGCTTAGTAATTGTACTTTGTACACTAAGCAGGTTAAAAATCAACAAAAAATCAAATAAAAATGAGCATAATCGTTAATGTCCATGCCAGACAAATCCTTGATTCGAGGGGCAATCCAACAGTAGAAGTAGAAGTAGTTACAGAAGCAGGCGCTTTTGGCCGTGCAGCTGTACCAAGCGGTGCATCTACTGGGCAATATGAGGCTGTTGAATTACGTGATGGTGATAAATCTACATACTTAGGTAAAGGTGTTTTGAAAGCAGTAGAAAATGTAAATACCAAAATTGCAGATGCATTAAGAGGTATTGATGTTTTCGAACAAAATACTATTGATAAATTAATGTTAGAACTTGATGGTACCGAAAACAAAGGGAACTTAGGTGCTAATGCAATTCTAGGCGTTTCTTTGGCGGTTGCTAAAGCTGCTGCTGATGAAATTGGTCAGCCTTTATATCGTTATATTGGTGGTGTAAACGCTAATACTTTACCAATTCCAATGATGAATATCATCAACGGTGGTTCACATTCTGATGCTCCAATCGCATTTCAGGAATTTATGATTATGCCAGTTGGTGCACCTTCTTTCTCTGAAGCTTTACGTTGGGGAACGGAAGTTTTCCATAGTTTAAAGAAAATTCTTCACGATAGAGGTTTATCTACTGCAGTAGGTGATGAAGGTGGTTTCGCTCCTACTTTCGATGGTACTGAAGATGCAATTGAAACTGTTTTAAAGGCAATTGAAACTGCTGGTTACCAGCCAGGTTCTCAAATCTGCTTAGCTTTAGATTGTGCTTCTTCTGAGTTCTACAAGGATGGTAAATACGACTATACTAAATTTGAAGGTGCTACTGGAGTGATTCGTTCTAGCGAAGAGCAAGCGCAGTACTTAGCTGACCTTTCTGCAAAATATCCAATCATTTCTATTGAAGATGGTATGGACGAAAACGACTGGACTGGCTGGAAAAGTTTAACTGATAAAGTTGGCGATCATGTTCAATTAGTTGGTGATGATTTATTCGTAACTAACGTTACGCGTCTACAACGTGGTATTGACGAAGCTACGGCTAACTCAATCCTGGTGAAAGTTAATCAGATTGGTTCTTTAACTGAAACAATCAACGCAGTAACTTTAGCTCAGAATAATGGCTATACCTCTGTAATGAGTCACCGTTCTGGTGAAACTGAAGATGTTACCATTGCTGACTTAGCTGTTGCTTTAAACTGTGGTCAGATCAAAACTGGTTCTGCATCTCGTTCAGATAGAATAGCAAAATACAATCAATTATTACGTATTGAAGAAGAATTAGGCGAAAATGCTCGCTTCATTGGTTCAAAATTCAAATACGCAAAAAAATAATTACGCTATTAGGGTTAATCCTAATGAGATCGCACTAACGAGTTGAGAAACTTATTTGTGAAACATCCGGAGATTTTAAATCTTCGGATGTTTTTATTTACATTTACTTCATCTAAAGTTACCACGCAGTTATACAACCAGTTCAACAAAAGAAACCAGGTTTTAAGATTGCGCTATGACTTGAGATGATGACCTTTGTAAAAGCATATGAAACGTTTAATAGACCTTTTCCGTAACAAGTATTTTCTGGCAACTGTTGCATTTGCCATGTGGATGTTGTTTTTCGATAAAAACGATATGATGTCGCAGTACGAATACCGCAGTCAGGCAAATAAATTGCAGGAAGAAAAGGAATATTTCGAGAAAGAAACCGCCCAGGTTAAGAAAGATCTAAACGAACTCAATACCAACTTAAATACCGCTGAAAAGTTTGCCCGTGAAAAATACTTCATGAAAAAAGATAACGAAGATGTTTTCGTAATTATTCATGAGGAAAAGAAAGACTAACCTTGGATTTAGGTTGATTTTGATGAGCAGATCTCAATCAATGTAAAAGTCAACAATCCCTTCATATCTCAATAGTCGAACTTTGGGAGCGATAGCTTAAACTTAACGGCTATAATGCGCAGCATAAAAATGAAAGCGACCACTGATAGCTTGGCTACTACACTTTCTACATTAATGTAAATCAATAAAAAGTAAAGCAAACCACCTGCGATACAAGCTGTAGCATAAATTTCCCTGCGAAATACCAATGGAATGGTGTTGAGTAAGGTATCTCTGATAATCCCACCAAAGCAGCCTGTAATTGTGCCAAGTGCTATACAGATTCCAGGATTTAAGCCAAATGCAATCCCTTTAAGTATTCCCACCATCGTAAATAATCCAAGCCCTAAACTATCAAACAAAAAAAGCGTAATTTTCATTTTCTGGACATGGGTTTTAAAAAACATAGTCGCCATTGCCGTAAATAGAATGATCAGACAGGTTTGCATATCCCGCATCCAGGCAACAGGCGTATCGCCAATAAGCAAATCGCGGACTGTCCCGCCGCCGATGGCCGTTACAAACGCAATAATTAATACACCGAAGGGATCTAGCTTACGCTGCATTGCATTGAAGGTGCCCGATATTGCAAAAGCAATAGTTCCTATAACCTCGATAATTTCTGAAGTCGAAATATTATAATTCTCCATTGCGTTTCCGTAAAAACCATTCAATGCTTAATAGCGCCAGAATACACCCGAATAACCACTTCATATTAATTAGCTCATCAAATTTCCGATCCTCATAACTGATCGTCTTGATGTTCTCGTTTTTAAGCACCTCGTCGGCAATTTTGAGTAAATCAGCAGGCATAAAAAGCTTTCCATTACTCTGTTTCGCAATCGTATTGAGCAATTGGTGGTTTGCAGTAGTCTGCTGATATTCTGCAATCAAGCTATTCACATAAAAACTTCCAGAAGCCGTCAATTTCTTTCCACTCACAGCAGTATTAGCTACGTAGGAATAATTGCCAGCAACCATGGATCCCGCATCAAGCTGATAGGCGTTGCCGGTTTTAGAAAATGTATAGTTAAATACCTTTCCAGTTTCATTTTTAACCTGCAAATTTACCTCGGGTTCGTTCACTGCCTGGTAACTATCGTTGTAAAGTGTTGCATTAAATTGAACCGCCTCATTCTCATCATAGGCAGATTTTGAAGTAAATACTTTAAATTTCCTCTTGTCATCCTTAACAGAAAGATATTGGACAGTTTTCGAAATTAAATCATTTAAGCTAGAGTGGTCAATTTCATTTTTAGCTTCCGATAATTTCCAACGCCAAAGTCCTTCGCCCATTAAATAGCCCGCCTTTAAACCATTTTCATTTGTAAAAAACAACAATGGCTGCGTTGTGATCACCCTTCCAATACGTTGATTAAAAACGGGTGTTACGTTTGATTTTATCGTAAATCTGCCGAACGGAGAAATTAACGGATCAAATGAAGAAAAGGTCTTTTTATCTTCATCCGTTAAGTTAAAACTGGTAAAACCATTTGCAATCTCTGGATAAATCTCCTGAACGGAGCCATCAGATGAGCTGATATTGATCTGGTTCTGAATCTTATTAAAGGTATTTATTCCGCTTTGTGCGCCCAAAATATACCAAATCGGTTTCTTCAGGGCACTTACCTTTTGGAGAAAAGAACCAGATATATTTTGAGCATCCGGCAGTTGATACAAGACAATAAGATCGTATTTTGAAGGATCTGTAGTATTTAAATCATCGGCCAATACGAGCTTAGCTTCATAATGTTTGTTAATTGTTATCGCCTCCTTTAACACGCTCAAATCTGGATGTGGGGAAACGGCAGCAAGCAGAACCTTCTGCCTCCCATCAATTACCTCCACATAAAATGTTTGTGAATTATTTTTGGCTGTAATTTCGTTTGCTAGTACACCAACTTGAACAGTATATTTTTGAACCCCAATTTTACCTGCATGCAACTTAATGGGTATGGTCTTTACAAAAGAACTTCCATTAATCGCAACCGACTGCTGCGAAGCTTTTGCTCCATTCTGACTGACCGTTAACATGGTATTTTCACGTTCACTTTGAAACGCCTGAACCTGAACTTCTACCGTAAAATCATCATCGAGATAAACGATGTTGTTGTAGTTTAAATTTGCAATCAATACATCCCGTTTCGGCACACTATCACCTAGCGCAATGGCGTAAACTGGTGAGTTTATCTGGTTGATGCTGTAGAGCGGATTTCCTCCACTATTAAAAATTCCATCTGTTGAGAGAATCACCGCACCAACATTTCTGTTGGTATATTCATCCCTGACTTTTTGAAAAAAACCAGAGGCATTGGTTAGCTTTCCCTGATTCTTAAAATCGAAGCCCGAAGCTATCGTGTCTCCAAAATTATAAACTTTTACTTCGAACTTCTCTGATAACCTTGTTTCCAAAGTTCTAAGTTGTTCCTCATAAAGCTTTTGATTAAAACCTGCAGCCTTGATTTGTCCCACTGAAAGTGAGTTGTCTTGCCCAATGATGATTACGGGTTTGTCGAGTGTATAGTTGAGCGTCTTTATTAGTGGCGCAAACAATAGCCAGGCAATGCCCGTTACCGCAACTATTCTCATTACCGTTAGACTATAGAGAAGCTTTTTGTTAAGGTTTTTATTTCTGCTATAAAGCAACACTGAGTATAAAGCACCGAGTGCTAGACAAGCTAGAAAATATAAAATAGAAGTACCAGCAAAAAAGCTATTCATATTTTATAAAGATGCTAATTTTGTGATTAACCGCAAAGAAATGCTTAGGTTAGATTTTTGACAGGAACACATAGCGTTAGAACCAGATGTACACAAACTAGATCTCAATATTTAGTAAAATAATGTTTGATATTCCTTGAACTCGGCCAATTTATAATCATCCGCTTCTCTAAATGATCAGTTATAGCCAACACAAATTTATGAAACTACTATGCTTAACGTTTATATTATCACTTAGTATGATGGCCAGTGCACAAAATAACTTCAAGGCATCTCACCTCAAATTTGAGCGGGTTGCACAAGCATACAACGAGAAATGGACAAGTCTGGATAAATCATTGAAGAAAGATGGGTTTAACAATAACTTCTCCATACTAATTAATGCTTACAAAGCAGAGGGAAAGCTAGAAGTTTGGCTTAAAAGCAAATCAACCAGCGCTTATTCATTATTTAGAACTTACGATTTTTGTGCACATTCCGGCACATTAGGCCCGAAGGTAGTAGAGGGCGACAAACAAACACCTGAGGGATTCTACTACATCAATGTTTTCAATCCGATGAGTAATTTTCATCTGTCGCTAGGCGTGAATTATCCAAACGCCGTAGATTATACCCGAACTGGAAAAGATAGAAAACCTGGAAGTGATATCTATATCCATGGAAATTGCGTAACGGTTGGCTGTGTTCCATTAACAGATGATAAAATTAAAGAAGTATACATTTTAGCCGTAGAAGCAAGAAATTTTGGTCAGGAAAGGATTCCAGTTAACATCTATCCGTTCAGAATGACTGATCCAAACATGAAAAAATATATCGCTCTATTCGCTACACAAGCCAGTTTTTGGAAATCGTTGCAGCCAGGGTATTTAGCTTTTGAAAAGAATAGAAATCAAGCGAAAATTACTGAGGTTAAAGGAAAATATGTTGTAAAATAGTAAAGGTTGGAAGCTCAAATGTTCTGCTCCCAAAACATCTCAACCTCCAACCTTTCAATTTTTAGCCTACTTATAGCATTCCGCCGCAAACAGATAGTGTTTGCCCGGTAACATAGGCACTCATATCAGAGGCTAGAAATACGCAAACATTTGCAATATCTTCAGTTTCACCTGCACGTTTTAATGGAATATCTTTTTCCCAACCGGCAACGACTGCAGGATCTAAAACTTCAGTCATTTCAGTACGGATAAAACCTGGTGCAACCACATTGGCACGGATGTTTCTTGATCCTAATTCCTTCGCCACAGATTTAGTAAAGCCAATAATACCAGCTTTAGATGCTGCATAATTTGCCTGACCAGCGTTACCAGTAACGCCTACAACAGAACTCATGTTAATGAAAACACCTTTACGGGCCTTCATCATCACTTTAGATGCCGCTTTAGTAACGTTGAAAATTGATTTTAGATTGATATTGATTACATCATCCCAGTTTTCTTCACTCATGCGCATTAACAAACCATCTTTGGTAATACCCGCATTATTAACAACGATGTCAATGCTTCCAAATTCAGCGACAACATCAGCAATCAATTGTTCAGCCTGATCAAACTTCGATGCATCAGATCTGTAGCCTTTAACTTTTGTACCAAAGCTTTGTAATTCTTGTTCTAAGGCTTCACCTTTTTCTACTGATGATAAGTATGTAAAAGCAACATTTGCACCTTGCTCCGCAAATTTTTCAGCTATTTTACGGCCAATACCTTTCGATGCACCTGTAATTAATGCCGTTTTTCCTTCTAGTAATTTCATTTATGAAATGTTGTAAAGTTGAAATATTTTAATGTTGTAAAGTTAATACTTAAAACCAAATTGACTAATGACTTTCTAAGTCAAGCTACAAACTAATTGCTGGTTCCTGCTGGCTTAAACAATGAAAGCTTCCCAATCCCCAAATAATATCAACTGAATTGATGCCAATCACCTTCCGATCAGGGAAACAATCCTGTATAATGTCTAGGGCTTTCTGATCATTAACATCATCAAATACAGGAACAATTACGGCGGCATTTGAAATATAAAAGTTTGCATAAGAGGCTGGCAAACGCGTATCTTCAAAAATTACTGGTGATGGCATGGGCAATTCTACAATATTCAATTTGCGACCATCTTTCAAAGTCATTGTCTTCAAAGCTTCCAGATTCTCTTGCAATAACAGGTAGTTTTCATCCAACGGATTACTTTCTACTACAGTCAAAACTGTATCCTCATTTACAAAACGCGTGATATCGTCAATGTGTCCATCGGTATCGTCGCCAACAATACCATCGCCCAACCACAATACCTGATCCTGACCATAATATTCAAGCAAATATTGCTCAATCTGCGCTTTTGTTAAATGTGGGTTGCGATTTTCGTTCAACAAACAAGCTGTGGTGGTTAAAACCGTTCCGGCGCCATTAAATTCTACCGAACCTCCTTCCATCACGATATCTGGATTGAATAGCGGTAGGTTAAAGTGTTTTGCGATTCTTGTGGGCACTACATCATCCAGGTCAAATGGCGGGTATTTTCCGCCCCAGGCATTGTAACCCCAATCCACCACCGCTTTTTCATTTCCTTTTAACAAAAATGCAGGTCCGTGGTCGCGGCACCAGGCATCATTGGTTTCATTAAAATAGAATTCAATCTGATTTAAATCTGCACCTACCTTTGTTAATTCAGAAACAGCAAAAGCTTTCATTTCTTCACCCTTAACATTAATTCGCACCTTTTCACCTTCTGCAACGGCCTTAATAAACTGGCAGTATGGTGCATAAATGGTTTCAATTTTACCAGGCCAACTTTCCTCTTTATGAGGCCAGCTTAACCAGGTTGCCTCATGTTTAACCCACTCGGCAGGGAAAGCATAACCTTGTTTTTTCGGTGAATAATCGAATTGATTGATATTTAAATCTTTTTTTGGAGGGAAATTTGACATATATTTCTTTATCCGGAAGTCCGGAAATTAATTTTAATTAGTCCGAAGTCGGATGTCCGAAGTCAGAAGATGTAATGTTTATAGCTAATCGAAAGTCGGTGGCTTAAAATCCGATATTATATTTATTAGGTTGTTTAATCTAAAGATTTGATTAATGCGGAAATCATGATCAAAATCTCTTCACAGGATTGATAATGTTTTTTAAAAATCTCATCAGTGATATATCCACGTCTGATTGCCAAATGCAAGCAATTTACAACTTCCACATCTGACCTCAGGGCATAACGAAGAAATTTCTTAAACTCTGGATTGCTTTGCCCCGTGCTTCCCTCTGCAATATTCATCGAGATCGAGTCAGCGGCACGTTTCACTTGAGATGTCAAAACATAAACTTCTTCTCTTGGAAAAGTTTTGGTCATTTTGTCGATTTCATCAGCTAAATCTAAAGCCTTTTGCCAGACTTTTAGTTTTTCAAATTTGAAAGCCATAATTTTAGTACGAAGTTAGCGGTTTGAAGTCCAATGATTTCATTTATTAGAAATCATATATATATATTCTCAACAATATCCAAGATCAACTACTTGCTAATTACGCCCTTACCTCCGTCTGCCGACCTCTGACTCCTTTAATCCCCGTCAATATATCTTTTAGTAATTGGCTGATAAGAGTCAATTCTTCTGTCTCTTAGAAATGGCCAATGTTTACGCATGAAGTCGCTTTGATCAAGATCTAACTCCACTACTTGTGTTTCTTCCTGATCATGCGATGCTAAATAAAGTAATTTACCCTGTGCATTCGTAGCGAAACTTCCGCCCCAGAATCTCATTGCTCCATCTTGTTCAAATCCAACTCTGTTTACACTCACCACAGGTACTCCATTGGCTACCGAATGAGAACGTTGAATAGTCTGCCACGCATTATATTGATCTTGATTCGTCTCCTCATCCTGAGTAGTATCCCAGCCAATAGCTGTTGGATAGAACATAATATCTGCGCCCATCAATGCGGTAATACGCGATGCTTCCGGGTACCATTGATCCCAACAGATCAGGATTCCGATTTTAGCAAACTTGGTTTCAAAAACTTTATAGCCTAAATCGCCTGGCGTAAAATAGAACTTCTCATAATACGCCGGATCATCAGGAATATGCATTTTGCGATACTTCCCTAAATACGAGCCATCAGCATCTAAAACTGCCGTTGTATTGTGGTATAAACCTTCAGCACGTTTCTCGAACAGGGAAGCAATAATGACTACACCCAATTCTTTCGCTACCACCTGCAAAGCGTCAGTCGACGGGCCGGGAATAGCTTCTGCCAAATCGAAGTTGTCGTAATCTTCCACATCGCAAAAATAAAGAGAGGTGAAAAGCTCCTGCAAGCACACAATCTGAGCACCTTTTGCAGCTGCTTCTCTAACCTTTGCGATCGCTTTGTCTAAATTTTCTTGCTTATCTTTAGTACAACTCATCTGTACCAAGCCAACGTTTACTTTCTTCATGTATGTAAATGAGTTAGTGAATGATAGAATGATAGAATGTTTCGCTTATGCTTCATTCACCCATTCAAAATTCATTCATTCAAAATTTTCGTCAAAGTTACTATTTTGTTTAAAAGTAGAACGGCATAATAATGTAATTGTTTTTCAGAAAAGCACAGGCAGTGGTTCTTGTTGACGTTTGCCGGGCTATCCGTTATAGCTATTGCTATGCTTCGATAATCCTGAGATCAGCGCAATAGGCTGCCACTGCTATCCCGTTTAGATAGGAAAGCTATGTGCTGCTATCTGTGGTTGCAGCGTCGCATAAGACTTTGATTCTAAGCTGATGAAATTTCCCTTCCGTGCAGGTCTGCCAATTTCGTAAGTTGGTTTATGCCCCTATCTCTTCCCGATATTCTTGCTGTAATTCGAACAGACACTTGGCACACAGGCAACCATCATACAATTCTGAAATGTATTGAACTTCATTTATGCTGAGCTGAACAACGCTACATTGACACTTCGTATAGGAATTCGCCTTGCATTCGATAGCAGTTCCACATCTTTCGCAAGGAATAATTTCGTGTTTGCTATGTTTCAAGGTTAAAGGCATAGGGTAAAAAGGTTGGAGGTTTTTAAACCTTTTGCATTACAAAAATATGAACAAAAAATAAGGTTTTGAGCGTTTGCCCAAAACCTTACCTAATTTTGAATATGGTTCTTCAAGTTTGAAGAAAAAAAGAGATTGCTTCGGCTGGCTGTAAACCTAGTCTCACGATGACAACAAGATATCAGCTTTTCGCTTCGGTCTTTATGCTTTCACCTTTCTACTTAACCTGAACAGCTAATGCAGCCTTCTTCCATTGAACAAACTGGTCCGTCAACGATTTCTTCTGCAACCTGATCTTGGCTCATTTCTGCTGGAATTACTGCTTCAATGGCTTTACCACCCTGGTTCTCTACCGTAAATTTAACTGCTTGTGATGCTGCTTGTGTACGTAAATAGTACATACCAGTTTTCAATCCTTTCTCCCATGCATAGAAGTGCATTGAAGTTAATTTTGAAGTATTTGGCGCATTAACAAATAGGTTCAATGACTGCGACTGACAGATATAAGCACCACGATCGGCAGCCATATCGATGATGTTACGCATCTTAATTTCCCAAACTGTTTTATACAATTCTTTGATATAATCTGGAATCGAAGGAATGGCCTGAATAGAACCGTTAGCCAATATGATTTGATTTTTCATATCGTTATTCCATAACCCTAGCGCTACTAAATCCTTTAATAGATGTTTATTTACTACAACAAATTCTCCACTTAGTACACGACGTGTGTAGATATTGGAAGTATATGGCTCGAAACACTCATTGTTACCTAAAATTTGTGAAGTAGATGCAGTTGGCATCGGAGCAACTAATAAAGAGTTATAAACACCATCTTTTACTACTTTCTCACGCAATTCTTCCCAGTTCCATCTTCCGCTATCAGGCGTTACGTTCCATAAATCAAACTGGAACTGACCTTTAGATAAAGGAGAACCTTTGAAAGTTTGGTAAGGACCATTCTTCACCGCTAAATCGTGAGAGGCTGTCATCGATGCAAAGTAAATCGTTTCGAAAATGTCTTTATTTAAACGTTTTGCCTCATCACTCTCGAAAGGTAAGCGTAATAAAATAAAGGCATCAGCTAAACCTTGAACACCTAATCCAACCGGACGGTGACGCATGTTTGAATTCTCTGCCTCTTGAACCGGATAGTAATTGTGATCGATAATCTTGTTCAGGTTCAAAGTAGCCTGATAAGTTACATCGTATAATTTATCATGATCAAACTGACCATTAATTACAAATCTAGGTAATGCCAATGATGCTAAGTTACAAACTGCAACTTCATCTTTAGACGTATACTCGATAATTTCGGTACATAGGTTCGAGCTTTTAATCGTCCCTAAATTCTGTTGGTTAGATTTGCTGTTTGCAGCATCTTTAAACAACATATAAGGCGTTCCGGTTTCAATTTGTGAATCTAAAATTGCAAACCAAAGTTCTTGTGCTTTAATGGTTCTTCTACCGCGTCCTTCTGCTTCATACTTAGCGTATAATGCTTCGAATTCTTTACCAAAGCAATCTGCTAAACCTGGAGCCTCATGTGGGCAGAATAATGTCCATTCGCCATTGTCTTTAACACGTTGCATAAACAAATCGTTTATCCAAAGCGCATAGAACAAATCACGTGCACGCATTTCTTCTTTACCATGGTTTTTACGTAAATCCAGGAACTCGAAAACATCTGCATGCCAAGGCTCTAAATAAATGGCGAAAGCACCCTTACGTTTACCTCCACCCTGATCTACATAACGTGCAGTATCATTGAATACGCGTAACATTGGAATAATTCCATTACTTGTACCATTCGTTCCACCGATATAAGAACCTGTGGCGCGGATATTATGAATGCTTAATCCAATCCCACCAGCACTTTGAGAAATCTTCGCCGTTTGTTTTAATGTATCATAAATTCCATCGATACTATCATCTTGCATGGTAAGCAAGAAGCATGATGACATTTGCGGTTTTGGTGTTGCTGCGTTGAATAATGTTGGCGTAGCATGTGTAAACCAACGCTCACTCATTAAATTATATGTTTTGATTGCACTTTCGATATCCTCTTTGTGAATACCAACAGATACACGCATAAACAAATGCTGTGGACGTTCTACAATCTGACCGTTTACTTTTAAAAGGTAAGATTTTTCTAAAGTTTTGAAACCGAAATAGTCGAAACCAAAATCCCGGTCGTAAATGATAGAGCTATCTAAAATGTCTTTGTTTTTTTCGATGATCTCGAAAACGTCATCAGCAATAAGTGGTGCTGCCTTTTGCGCTTTTGGATCGAAATATTCGTACAACATTTTCATCGTACCTGAGAATGATTTCGTGGTGTTTTTATGCAAGTTAGAAACCGCAATTCGCGATGCCAACAAAGCATAATCAGGATGTTTTGTGGTTAACGATGCAGCTGTTTCAGCAGCAAGGTTATCTAACTCTGATGTGGTTACGCCATCATATAAGCCTTCAATCACCTTTTTTGCTACATCAATTGGATCTACAAGATCTGAGTTTAGACTGTAGCACAACTTTTGAATACGAGCTGTGATTTTATCAAATTGCACAGGCTCTTTGCGGCCATCTCTTTTTAGTACGAACATATGTTATGAGATTCTAATTTTGTTAATGTATTGAAACAGTAGGCTTTGAATAAGAGAACAATGATTCACTCACCCACCCTGACTAATTCATAATATTTTTATTTTCAGAGTGAAGAAAGTACATTGGATCCAATCTATCACTCGCTATTCAAGTTTCTTTCTAAAAGTCTTCGTCTAATGAAAATGCCTGTTTATTATTATCAGCAGATGTTAATACACCACTTTTCTGATAATCACCTACACGTTTTTCAAAGAAATTGGTTTTCCCTTGCAGGGAGATCATTTCCATAAAATCGAAAGGATTGGTTGCATTGTATATTTTTGTATAACCCAGTTCTTGTAACCATCTGTCGGCTACGAATTCGATATACTGGCTCATTAGTTTTGCATTCATACCAATTAAGGCAACAGGCAATGCATCTGTAATGAATTCTTTTTCAATCTCTACTGCATCACTGATGATTCCGTGTACTTGTTCTTCACTTAGTTTGTTGCTCAACATGCTGTACAATAAACAGGCAAACTCACAGTGAGAACCTTCGTCTCTAGAAATTAACTCATTACTAAAAGTTAATCCCGGCATTAAACCACGTTTTTTTAACCAGAAAATGGAGCAAAAACTTCCGCTGAAGAAAATACCTTCAACTGCAGCAAATGCTACTAATCTTTCTGCAAAAGTTCCGTTTTCTATCCAGCGAAGTGCCCATTCTGCTTTTCTTTTTACTGCAGGAACAGTGTCGATGGCATGGAATAAGCGATCTTTTTCTTCTGGATCTTTGATATAGGTATCAATTAATAATGCATAAGTTTCAGCATGAATGTTTTCCATCATAATCTGGAAACCATAGAAACAACGTGCTTCTGGCAGCTGAACTTCGCTCATGAAATTTACGGCAAGGTTTTCATTTACAATACCATCGCTAGCAGAAAAGAATGCAAGGATATGAGAGATAAAATGTCTTTCTCCATCATTTAAATTATCCCAGTGTTTTTGATCGTCAGAAAGATCAATCTCTTCTGCAGTCCAGAAACTGGCTTCGGTTTTTTTATACATTTCCCAAATTGCCGGATACTTAATCGGCAATAGCACGAATCTATCTTTGTTTTCTTGTAGCAATAATTCCTGTTCCATAGCTGAAATTTAATGTTTTCCATGTAATCAGAGCCGACATAAGCATCCATCCGCCAATTTTATATGGTGATTATAATGTCTTTTATCAAAACGCTGTTGTGAAAGTGCTAACTCTTTACCTGACAAACAACTGAGTTTTTAGCTAGGAAAATTTAAATTCGTAATCAGAGAGATATACCTGTAAATTACTAAAAACTAAGCTTTTGTATTTGTTTTCAAGTGCAAGAAGTTAAAGAACTTTGTAGCAACAAATATAGATACGGAAGGCTTGTTTTGTGAATCAAAGTTGTTAACACTACCTTGATTTTCGTGGATAAACCTATCAGCTAAATATCATTTTCAGGCGAAAAAAAAGCTAATTGTTTAGTTTAAAGGGTTTAGTAAACAAAAATGAGTGTTAATAACTTAAATTTATCGTACTAAACAGGGCAAAAAAGAGATTTATTCGAGGGTGTAACTTAAGTTTACAGCAGCAATGCCTTTGCGGTAAATACCAATTTGTTTGGCGGCGCTTTCTGATAAATCTATAGCGAGTTTTTTGGAAAATGGTCCACGATCGTTGACCTTTACAATGACTGATTTTCCGTTATCGGGATTGGTTACCGTGATTAAGGTTCCCATGGGTAAAGTGCGGTGTGCGGCGGTTAATTGTTTGGCCCTGTACTTAACGCCACTACTCGTTCGCCTACCTTCAAATTTTCTGTGATAATAAGTTGCAAGAACTGTTTTTTCGGTGTTAACCGGGTCATTTGATGGTCCGGATTGCTGTGCTTTAACTTGTGTAAAAACGAGACAAAAACTTAATAACAGAAAATACTTCATAGGCTAAAATTTCTTTATCGAGTCTGCAAATATAAGCATTTAGTTTATAATCAGCAATTTGTGGAAAACTTGATGGGTTAACCGGATGGAAACCATTAAGATACGGCCATCAAAAAATCTGGTTTTAGCCCTTAGTAATGCTTCAAACGCAATAAAAGAAATAGGGAAAATTGCTCAATAAAAAAGGCGTACAACTTTCGCTGTACGCCTTTACCTAACCCTACTATACCCACCTTATTTTTGATCTGGCACAAAGTTCATAGAGATGGAATTTACACAATGACGGGTGTCTTTATTAGTAAATCCTTCACCTACAAAAACGTGACCTAGATGTGCTTTACAATTGGTGCAAACAATTTCTGTACGGGAACCGTCAGCATCTGGAATGCGTGTTACTGCTCCTTTAATTTCATCATCAAATGCCGGCCAGCCACAGTGTGCATCAAATTTAGTTTCTGACCGATATAGTGCTGCATTACAACGTTTGCATGTATATGTACCCTTTTCTGTGGTGTGTTCGTACTTTCCTGTGCCAGGATATTCAGTTCCTTTATTTACAATTACTCTCTCTTCTTCGGGTGTTAATGGATTCCAGTTCATTTTCTTTTTTGTTGTGATATTTTCTGATTGCGCTGCTTTGTTCGTTTCCTTTTTTTCCTGCTTCTGTGCACAAGCTGAAAGACCTGTTACTAAAACAACAGCAGAGATTAGAAATAGTTTATTTAACATCTTTTTCATAGATCAATATACGCTATAGAAACGGTTTTGGATTATAGGTTTAGTCGCGGAGGCTAGTGTTTACAAAGGGATGATAATTAAGATAGTGATTTAGATTTTGATTAGATATCTTTAATGGTAAGGTAATAGGCTAACCCTAGAGAAGTCATAGAATTTTAAACCAAGAGTACTTTTGCCACGAAAACTTAGACGATAAAGGAAGTTTAACAAAATATATCCTTGCTCAAAAGCCGTTTTGCCACGGAAGCGCACAGGACACGGAAAGTTTCGCAAAATATGGGCATGTTCAAAAAGCGTTGTGCCACGGAAGACACAGAAAGTTTTAAAAGATAACCATCCTCCAAAAAACATTTGCCACGGAAGCACGGAATACAAGGAAATTATCTTAGGTGAGACTATACTTAAAAAGCACTTTTGCCGCAAAAAAAAGGAAGAGATGGAAAGTTTCAAAAGATAACCATCTCAAAAAATATCCGCCACGAAGCACACAAGACACGGAAAGTTTAACGAAATATGGCTATGTTCAAAAAGTTTTGTTGCCACGGAAACACGGAAGACGCAGAAAGTTTCAGAAGATAATCATCCTTAAAAAAAAATTGCTACGGAACACATGGAAATTATATGGAATAAGATCATATTTATAAAGCACTTTTGCAGCGAAAGCAGGGAAGACATGGGAAGTTTCACAAGATAATCATTCCCAAAAAATATTTGCCACTGAAGCACGGGAGACACAGAAGGTTTAAAACACAACACGTCTTATTTCCAAAGTGGACTTACCGAAATTTAACACTAAGCCGACACCACATCCTGAGCATTTTAGGTAGTTTATGGCTTGCGCTAAATCTTCATTTGCTATGGCACTCTTACACTTGATTTCTAGAATTACATTATCAAAAACTATAAAGTCTGCATAAAAGCTGTGCGCCAGTAGGACATCTTTATAATAGACAGGATATTTTTTTTCTCTCTCAAAAAAATATCCCCGGCTTTCAAACTCGACACAAAGTGCATCCTTGTATACAATTTCAAGAAAGCCACTACCTAAAGCTTTATGGACTTCGATTGCAGCGTTAATAATAAAATCTGTTTCATTTTTATAGGGAAGATTATCTTGTCGTATTTGATAATCCATAAATCGAAATTTTAACTAAGCTAGCCAAATTTTCCAATTCTTCTCATTTTATTTCCGTGGCAACGAAATAATAGTGTTAATACAGTATCAAAAACTATAAAATCTGCATAAAAGCTGTGCGCCAGTAGGACATCTTTATAATAGACAGGATATTTTTTTTCTCTCTCAAAAAAATATCCCCGGCTTTCAAACTCCACACAAAGTGCATCCTTGTATACAATTTCAAGAAAGCCACTACCTAAAGCTTTGTGGACTTCGATTGCAGCGTTAATGATAAAATTTGTTTCATTTTTATAGGGAAGATTATCTTGTCGTATTTGATAATCCATAAATCGAAATTTTAACTAAGCTAGCCAAATTTTCCAATTCTTCTCATTTTATTTCCGTGGCTTCCGTGTTTCCGTGGCAACTAAATAATAGTAATGACGCAGTATCTAAAACTATAATAGCTTTGCAAGTAAAATTTTTTTATAGTTACGGGATACTGTTTTCTCTCTCAAAGTATCCTCAATTTTAAATTCTATACAAAGCGCACTCTTATATACAAGTTTCAGAACGCCACGACCTAAAGCTTTGTATACTTCGATTGCAGCGTTAATAATAAAATCTGTTTCATTTTTATAGGGAAGATTATCTTGTCGTATTTGATAATCCCAAATCGAAATTTTAACTAAGCTAGCCAAATTTTCCAACTCTTCTCATTTTATTCCGTGGGTTCCCGTGTTTCCGTGGCAACTAAATAACAGTAATGACGCAGTATCTAAAACTATAATAGCTTTGCAAGTAAAATTTTTTTATAGTTACGGGATACTGTTTTCTCTCTCAAAGTATCTTCGGTTTTAAACTCTATACAAAGCGCATTCTTGTATACAACTTCCAGAAAGCCACCACCTAAAGCCTTGTGAACTTCGATTGCAGCGTTAATAATAAAATCTGTTTCATTTTTATAGGGAAGATTATCTTGTCGTATTTGATAATCCCAAATCGAAATTTAACTACGCTAGTCAAATTTGCGAATTCTTCCCCTTTTTTATTTTTGTGCCTTCCGTGTTTCCCTGACAACTAAATAATAATTAACAATACGGATGCTACAGTGTTAATCAAACGAAAAAAGCGTTTCGAACTTAATCGAAACGCTTTTTTATTATGAGATTTAGAATCTTATTTTGCTAATTCTTCTGCCATCGCAGCACCGATTTCGGCCGGACTTTCAACAACACGAATGCCACACTCACGCATGATCTTCATTTTGGCAGCAGCAGTATCATCTGCACCGCCTACAATCGCACCAGCATGGCCCATTCTACGTCCCGCAGGTGCAGTTTGACCAGCGATAAAACCTACAACAGGTTTAGTACCATTTTCTTTGATCCAACGAGCAGCCTCAGCTTCCATTCCACCACCAATTTCACCAATCATGATGATACCATGTGTTTCAGGGTCGTTCATTAATAATTTAACCGCTTCAACGGTTGGGGTTCCAATAATTGGGTCACCGCCAATACCGATAGCTGTAGTGATACCTAAGCCAGCTTTTACTACCTGATCTACCGCTTCGTAAGTTAACGTTCCAGATTTTGAAACCACACCTACGTTTCCTTTTTTGAAGATGAAACCTGGCATAATACCAATTTTCGCTTCATCTGCAGTAATAATACCCGGGCAGTTCGGGCCAATCAAAGTAACATCACGATCTGCAATATATTCTTTTACCTGAATCATATCCTTTGTTGGAATACCTTCAGTAATACAAACAATCACTTTAATACCACCTTCGGCAGCTTCCATAATCGCATCAGCAGCAAAAGCCGGTGGCACGAAAATGATAGATACATTCGCTCCTGTTTGATCAACAGCATCTTTAACAGTATTAAAAACAGGCTTTTCTAAATGTAATTGCCCACCTTTGCCAGGGGTTACACCACCAACTACTTGTGTACCATAGGCCAGCATCTGCTCTGCATGGTAAGTTCCTTCGTTTCCGGTAAAACCCTGAACGATAACCTTAGAATCTTTATTTACTAAAACGCTCATGTATCATTTTTTTTGTGCAAATCTAATATTTTGGAGTGGAAAGTCAAACCCAAAAGCATATTATTTCCGGCGTTTTTTCACGAAAATGTAATGAACTGCATTATCTCCCCTTAATCTGTCGCAACTTGATTTACTTATCCAGAACTGCAAATAGCCAAATACATGTGGAATAATCTCAAACAAGTCAGCAAAAAGTTACCAACGCAGACTGCCGGACTAAACTAGGAGTTAGTAACTTTAATTTAAATTAGAAATCAGAACCATGAAAGTGAGGTTAATATTAGCAGCATTTTTGATAATGTTAGTATCCAGCTGGGCGAAAGCTCAACAAATTGATACCAGCAAATACATTCTGCAAAACGATATAGAAATTGCTAAAAAAGAGCCTGGAACACATCAGGGCGGAGGCGAAACAATAGGATTTAATTTTTTCAGCGGCGCTAAAAACCTAAAAACAGTATTTAAGAAAAGAGTTCTAAAACCCGGCTCTTCCATTGGCTATCACTTGCAAAAAGAAGATGAGATCTACTACGTCATCAGTGGCAACGGAATAATGCGAATGAATGGAAAAACCTTCCCTGTTAAGCCTGGTGATGCGATATTGACCCGGCCGGGAAGTTCTCATGGAATTGCCCCCAACCCAGATAACGACCTGGTTATTATGATCGTTTATGAAAAGAAATGACAATAAAAAACCAGAAAAGCCTGTTAGCCAATCTGGTTTTATTGAAACATTTTGGTTACAATACGCTAGATATTAGGCTTTTGCTGACTCCATAGCGGATTTAGCCCAACCTTTTGACCATTCAGCCTGCTCTTGATCATCTTTGAAAGTCCATGCTACAAAACGACTGATTTTCTGGCCCTGGCTCATTTGAACGGTACGAACTTCGAAAGCATCGACCTTTACCAAAGCATTATAAATACTTTTCAAATTTGCACTTTTCGAAACCAGTGAGGTAAACCATAACACCTGGTCTTGAATCTGAGCACTTTGAATAATCATCTGCTCTACAAATGCACGTTCACCGCCCGGGCACCAGAGTTCAGCTTTATTCCCACCGAAATTTAATACGTGTTTTATTTCTTTCTCTGCTCCACCCAAATTACGCCATTTTTGACGCGTACCTTGTTCCGCTTCTTTTAATGAAGAGTGAAACGGAGGATTACAAACGACGGCATCAAAACGTTCTTTCCCGCCAACTATACCCCTGAATATACCTAATTTTGAAGATTGCTGACGAATTTCGATTGCTCCCTGTAATTCTTTATTTGCATCTACAATACGTTTAGCAGACTCTACTGAAAGCGGATCAATTTCGGAGCCTACAAAGTTCCAACCATATTCCTGATGACCAATGATGGGATAAATACAATTTGCACCAACACCGATGTCAAGCACATTCAATTTATTTCCTTTTGGAATTTTCCCCTTCGCGCTTGAACCTAAAAGATCAGCTACATAATGGATATAATCTGCCCTACCCGGAATAGGCGGACAAAGAAAATCCTGAGGGATATCCCATTGTGATACGTTGTAAAAATACTTTAATAAAGCTCTGTTTAGTGCCTTTACTGCATTTTGATCTGCAAAATCAATCGAATCATCGTTATGCTCGTTTTTAAAAACGAAACGTTTTAATTCTTTTGATGTTGCTATAAGTTGTTTGAAATTGTAACGCGAACGGTGTTTGTTGCGTGGATGTAACTCGCTTTTTTCCTTGCGGTTATTTTGTTCTTCTTGAGCCAATGTGATCTGGATTTAATTAAACAAGCTGTGTGCATGTTTCTGCTACAAAGGTAGTTTAAATAGTTGGGTTATGGGTTTAGAAGTCACTCAGATGAAAGGTTTAATAATAGGATTTCTTTTTGCAGACAGTTTCTGAGAAAAGTAATGCTTATTCCCTCACTTCCTTTATTGCCAACTGATACTTATCCTCATCGAATTGGTTTTCACTTTTCGCAATCACAATGGAGGCAATTCCGTTGCCAATGACATTCGTAATTGCCCGGGCTTCACTCATAAAACGATCAACTCCGATGAGGATCGAAATGTGTTCAATTGGCATAATCTTTAATGCCGTTAATGTAGAAACTAAAACAATAAAGCCACTTCCTGTTACGCCCGCAGCTCCTTTGGAAGTTACCATGAGCACACCTAACACGGTAATCTGCTGACCTATTGATAAATCGACATGAAAAACCTGACAAAGAAAAATCACTGACATGGCCAGGTATATCGCCGTACCATCTAAATTAAAAGAATATCCGGTAGGAATAACCAGGCCCACAACCGATTTATCGCAACCAATAGATTCCATTTTCTGCATCATGCTTGGCAAAGCAGATTCTGAAGATGATGTTCCCAGCACGATTAAAATTTCCTGACGGATATATTTAAGGTATTGCCAAAGGCTGAACTTGTAGTACCTGCAAATTCCATTCAAAATAACAAAAATGAAAAGCAAACAGGTTAGATATACAGAACCCATTAATTTTGCCATTCCAAAAATGCTTTGTAAACCGTGCGTACCGATACTGTAAGCCATTCCACCGAAGGCACCAATTGGAGCCAGTCGCATAATTACTTTCATAATTTTAAACAGCACTTTGGATATTTTATCAAATGCGTTTAACACCGAAGTGCCCTCTCCTCCCAGCTTATTTAAACCATAGCCAAACAAAATGGCAAACAGCAATATTTGCAGGATGTTGCCTTCAGCGAAGGCAGCAATAACATTGTGCGGGATAATGTGCAGAAAGAACTCTGCCCAATTCATATCTTTAGCTTGTTCAGCATAACCTGTGATCTTCGTAGCATCACCAGTTTTTGCAACCACGCCTGCACCAGGCTTAATGATATTGGCGACTAACAAACCCACTGCAATAGCAACAGTACTTACAATTTCAAAATACAGCAAGGCTTTCCCTCCTACTCGACCAACTTTCTTCATATCGCCCATATGTGCAATGCCCAAAACGATGGTAAAGAAAATGATGGGGGCAATTAACATGCTAATCAGGTTGATAAACCCTTGACTAATTAGTTTTGCTGACGGAGCAAAACCGGGGAAATACGCACCCACTAAAATCCCGATGGTAATGGCAACCAGCACCTGAAAGGTTAAATTAGAAAGGATTGATTTCATTGTAATATTTTAAAGTTATAGTAAAGTTGATTTTAAGTTTGATGAAGTCTTTAAAACCAAAACTCAATCAGGCATACAAAAAATCTGTTCTTGCTATTTAAACAGACTTCTCGCCCAGCATCTTCATTTATGGCTTGATATCGATTACATCTCCAGCGGTATAAATGCCAAACTCAGCCTGGGTGAATTTGATTAGTCCACGATCTGTTTTCTTCAGGTTTTTTGGTGCAGCAATTCTAATTACCTGGCTTTCGCCTGCAACTGTTGCCTTATTACCTCGCACAATAATGGCCGTACCTTCATCTATCCCAACACACACCAAATCAGGATGTGCTGCCAAGGCAGAAATTAAACGGTTATAGCGGTTACGCTTTAAAAAATGCTGATCGATAATTGTATTTTCAAGCAAGCCTAAACCTTCGGCAAATTCAATATTTTTATCCCAGAGTTTATTAAAGGTCTCTTTATAAACACTATCCTGGAGTTGCGTTCCAGTGATCATGAATTTACTCATTACCGCAGCTCCGGCACTGGTTCCGGCGATGGTTGAACCATTTTTGTAAGCCTTGTGGATTGCCGCATAGATGGGGGTATTCAAAACTGATTTCATAAACCTGCTTTGATCGCCGCCTAATATATAGATGAGTTTTGCACCAGCAAGCGAATCGATCCATTGCTTATCATTTAGGTCATGTTTACTAAAATTGAAGTTTTTGATTTCCCTGTTGTCCAGTTTGTGCATTTGTGCGGCAACCGTTTTGAAGCCAACGTCCGGAACTTCGCTCGCCATTGGTAAAACCACAATATAATCGCTACTGCTGAACGCGGCTGTGTTCAAAAGCTGTTTCATCAAAGCATCAGAACGATTTCCGCCACCAATAATAAATAATTTGCCTTTACTTTGCGCATTCACAAAACAGGATAAACAGATTAATGTGACTACTAAATTTAAGGTCTTCATTATTTATAAATATTCACTTCAATCTTACCATCGGCTGTAATCGTACCCCGGTACATTCCTTCTGTATTAAATGGCATCGCTACATTTCCTTTTTTATCTAAGGCAATTAAACCACCGTCGCCACCCATTTTACCCACTTTGTCTAATGCTATTTTAGCGGCGGCTGTTACTGATAAACCTTTATACTCCATTAAATCGGAAATGGTTTTGGCCACTACGTTACGAATATAAAACTCTCCCCAACCGGTGCATGAAATTCCTGCAGTTTCATTATTGCAATATGTTCCTGAACCAATAATTGGCGCATCGCCCACCCGTCCATATTTTTTATTCGTCATGCCACCCGTAGACGTTCCTGCAGCGAGATTACCAGCCTGATCGAGTGCTACGCAGCCAACTGTTCCAAACTTATAATCATGATTTTTTGAACCAAGTGATTCAGACTTTTTACTGCCATGATCTAAAACGGCTTTGGTGGAATCTTCTTTAATGGCTTGTTGCAAACCATCCCAGCGCTCTTTAGTCCAATAATATTTAGGATCTACAATTTCTAAACCCACTTCTTTTGCAAACTGATCCGCACCCGCCCCAACCATCATTACATGTTCAGATTTTTCCATTACCGCACGTGCAGCAGAAATAGGATTTTTAATGGTGGTTACACCGGCAACTGCCCCAGCCATGAGCGTTTTGCCATCCATAATGGCTGCATCAAGTTCATTTCTACCTTCATGGGTGAATACCGCACCTTTACCAGCGTTGAAATGCGGATCGTTCTCTAACACATGAATGGTTGCTTCCACTGCATCTAAACTGGTTTTTCCATCCTTTATTTTGGCGTAGCCCGCGTGTAAAGCCTGCGTTAAAACGGCAATGTAAGCGGCCTCCTTTTCCGGTGTCATGTTCTTTTTTAAAATGGTTCCGGCGCCGCCATGAATAACCATCACATATTTCTTCTGCTGGGCAGAAAGGTTTAAAGTAATTAGGCAGATCAGCAGGAAGGCTGATAATTTGAGTATTTTCATCTTCAGGTTTTGAAGACGTTAAATTAAGAAATTCTAATTAAATACCACGAATTAAGCTTTGGCAATCCCTCCTGAGGAGAATTGTAAATCGTACAGCCGTTTGTAATAGCCGTTAAGCTTTAACAGTTGTTGATGGGTACCCTTTTCCTTGATTTCGCCTTTATCCAGCACAATAATTTGATCAGCTTTCTGGATAGTAGATAAACGGTGAGCAATAACAATTGACGTTCTTCCTTCCATCAAGTTATCAATGGCTTTTTGAATCAATAGTTCTGTTTCTGTATCCACCGATGAAGTGGCTTCATCTAAAACCAAAATAGCTGGATTATGCACCAGTGCACGGATAAAAGAGATCAGCTGCGCCTGTCCGGCAGAAAGTGTTGCACCTCTTTCCATTACATTATATTGATAACCTCCGGGCAAACGTTCGATAAATTCATGTGCGCCTACTTTTTTAGCAGCATCAACCACTTCTTCTATGGTAATTTTTGCGTTGTTGAGCGTGATGTTATTTAAGATCGTATCAGAAAACAGAAAAACATCTTGGAGAACAGTAGCGATATTACTCCTCAGGTAATCTAAATCAAAATCCTGAATTTTGATTCCATCTACCGTGACCTTCCCTTTACCTATTTCATAAAAGCGGTTGAGGATATTGATGGTAGACGATTTTCCAGCCCCGGTAGCTCCGACAAGTGCGACCGTTTCGCCAGCTTTTACTTCAAAAGTAAGGTCTTTTAATACGTAATTTACATTTTGCTGAAGCTGCTTTTCATTGGTTGTTTGGTTATCATCATTATAAGCAAACCAGACGTTTTTAAATTCGATGTTTCCTGCCAGCTTTGCCGGCTTTAATGTTCCATTATTTGGAGTTGTTTCTTTGGTATCTAAAACTTTAAATACTCTTTCTGCACCAACCATCCCCATTTGCAGGGTATTGAATTTATCCGCCAGTTGGCGAATTGGCGTAAAAACCATACCCAGATAGATAATAAATTGAGTAATCGTACCCGGTGTTACATCGAGTGGTTTGGCTAAGATGCTTTTGGCACCATACCAAACCAATAAGCCTAATGACATTGCAGAAATCAGCTCCACAACCGGAAAAAAGATCGAATAATACCAATTTGATCGGATGTTTGCATCGCGATAACGTTTATTGATGGCGTAAAACTTGTTATACTCCTGCCTTTCTCTTGCGAAATACTGTACAATGGAAACGCCAGTGATGTGTTCTTGCAAAAAAGTGTTCAGATTGGAAACTTCATTTCTAATCTCCTGAAAGGATACTTTTATTGCTTTTTGAAACTTCCTCGTCGCTATTATTAATAATGGAATCGGCAAGAGCACAACCAGGCTTAGTTCCCAGTCGGTATAAAGCATTACCCCTACAATTACCACTACTTGCAGGGAATCGCCAATCATAGAAATGAGCCCTTCAGAAAAGATATCGGCAATGGTTTCCAAATCAGATACCGTTCTGGTGATGAGTTGGCCAATGGGTGTTTGATCAAAAAACTTTAACCGGAGTTTAGTGATGTGGTTAAAAACATTGATTCTCAAATCCCGGATAACAGATTGCCCGAGTGTATTGGTTAATAGCGTGTGATTATATTGAATGAGCGTTTGCAAAACCAGCATAAAGATCATCAGCATGGTCATGTTCACTAAACCGCTGTACTTTCCGGCAAGAATATAATGGTCGAGCGTATATTTAATTAAAAAGGGACGAACGGGAGAAATTGCAGCCAGCAGGACAGTTAATATTACCGACCAAACAAAAATAGCACGATACGGCTTTACGTATTGAAAAATACGTTTAAGTAATCCTGTGTTATATACTTCGCCTGTTACTGCCATTTTTATGGTTATGGGTTATGGGTTATGGGTTATGGGTTATGGGTTATGGGTTTAGAAATTGTCTTTTAACAAGGTTTAATCAATAATTTTATATTCTCATCTTTTAAAGCCAGTGCTCACTCATAAATTTTTTTTATGAGTGCGGAACTTCACATTCTATTATTAAATCAATCTCTTAAGCGATCATTTGATATACGGGTACTCCACTTTCACTAAATATAAACCACAAGCGGGCACAGACTGGCCGGCGCTGCTGCGATTTTTGCTCGCTATAATGGCTTCAAAATCTGCCAGGCTAATTTCTTTTTTACCAATTCTAACCAAAGTACCCATAATGGCTCTTACCATATTCCGTAGAAAACGATCGGCCTGAATTGTGAAAACTAGCCCGCCATCCTGCTCTTCAAAAACCGCTTGAACAATTTTACAATTATTAGTGAATGTTTGGGTGTTGGATTTACTGAAACACGAGAAATCTGTGTAATTCAACAACACTGCCGCTGCTTCGTTCATCGCCGCTACATCCAGTTTATCTTTCACCAGCCAAGACCGATTGAGTTTAAAAGGATCTTTTTCATAATGAACATAATACTTATAAGCTCGGGAAGTTGCATCAAAACGGGCATGGGCCTCCTCATGAACCGGAATGATTTGTTTCGCTGCAATTTGATAAGGCAACAACGCATTAATACCTGCAATGGACCTTAACACTTTGTTTTCATCAGCATTTACCAAATCAAAATGTGCATAAAAATCTTTAGCGTGTACACCTGCATCGGTTCTACCGCAACCCAAGGTTTCTACAGGTTGCCTTAAAACGGTCGAGATAGCCTTATCTAACAATTCTTGTACGGTAATTGCATTCGGTTGAATTTGCCAGCCATGATATAAGCTGCCATCGTAAGCGATTTGGATAAAGTACCTTTTTCTGATCAAAACGCTGCAAAAATACTTTTTTCATTTTAATTAGCAGGGATAGTATCCTGCAATTAAATATATTTAGACTGTAACGATTTTATTTGCATTAAGATTTACTATATTAACTCATCCAATTAACTACCTTAGAACATTCATGAACTTTCGTAGCGCGCTCTTTATCTGGTCTCTGGCTATTTGTTCAATGGTCACTTCCTGCACTACTTCAAAACTTTATTTGACGAATAACAAGCAATCTGGAATTTTCAAAGAAGCCAAAGCCGATAGTATCAGACATTACCTGTCTGAAATTTCGGGAGAACAAATCCAAGATACCGTATTTATAAAATATGAATTTGATAACGAAACTTGTTGGAATGTACTTGATGGTCAAAGTGATCAATATATTTCGAGCGTAATTGAAAGTAGAAACGCCTACGTATCTCGATATCAAAACGACCATCCAAATGTGACCATTCTAAGCATTAAAGAAATTGGCAAAAACTTTAATAAACTGGTAATGCGCAATCCCAAAATAATTGTAGATCAAGGCGGCTATCTACGGCAGTACATCTTTTTAAACAATGCAAAATGCGGAACCTCCATGAAACTGTTCCCAAATGGCCGTTATGAGTGCTATCTTTCTGATGCTCATTTCGGCATTCTGAATTCAAAATAAATATCGCTTGCGGATATTTGCAAAACCTTACTTTGCAAGCAAATGCATTTTTAGCTAAGTTTGTGAAAATTTACTATTAGCATGATACAACGCATACAATCTGTCTGGCTTTTCCTGGCAACCCTAGTTTTAATCCTGATGATTTTCTTACCAATCGTAACGAAGGTAACTGATGGTTCCGAATGGATCATTTACACCAGCGGATCTCATCACATTATGCCGGCGCAGGGTGCACAGGTATTAAAAGCAGAAGTTTTTTTACCATTGCTAGCAGCTAACATTGTGATCATTCTGCTTTGTTTCGTAAACATTTTCAACTTCAAACGAAGGCGCTCGCAAAAACGGGTAGCAATTTTTACCATAGTGGCCATCATTGGCTTTGCTTTCTGGTGCAGCATTTATGCGAAAGAACTTCCAGGCGGAATTGAAGGCGCCAGTTTTGGTGCAGGTGCGTATTTACCAGCGGTAGCCATCCTGTTTATCGTTCTGGCAATTTTTGGCATTAATAAAGACGAGCGTTTAATCCGTTCTGCTGAGCGGTTAAGATAAGTCAAAAAAGCCACTGTTGATGCCTGCTCCATATAAGCTTTATTTTTTTTCAATGTTGACTGCATGGCTGCTGGCCTCCTCCTGCAGCAAGAGCGTTTCAACCTTCGGAAAGACCAAAATTGCGAAACGGTCAGATTCAACACAGTTAAACAAAAGAATATCAGCCATCAAAAGTCTTCCACTTGAAAGTTTTGAGAAAGGATTGTTCAAGGGCACATCAGATACAGCAATTGCTTACCGCTTATTTAAACCTGCAAAATCTACGCAGCGAAAACCTGCATTAATTGTTTTCTTTCATGGTTCCAATGCTATTGGAACCGACAATATTACTCAGCTTGGAATATTACCCAAGCTTTTCGCAATGAAAGAAATACAAGAGAAGTACCCGGCTTATGTACTCGCCCCTCAGTTTCCTTCCCGATCGTCGAACTATTCGTTAGATCAACAAAGAAATCTGCTCACTTCGAAGCCTCAACCTTGTTTAAGTACAGCTTTAGCGTTAATTGATAGCTTGAAAACAGCACTTAACATCAACCCAAAAAGAATTTATGTAATCGGTTTTTCGATGGGTGCCTCAACAGCAATTAATGCAATGGCGTTAAAGCCTAACTTGTTCGCAGCTGGAATCAGTATCTCCGGGATCCCTGAATTTGATCAGCTTCCAACACTATCAAAAATTCCAGTCTGGATAATCCATGGAAATATCGATACTGAAAATCCATTTTCCAGCGACGAACAATTTTATAAGCAGGCAAGCCAGAATCGAAAAATGCGTTTCTGGGAGCTTGATAACCTGGCACATAACAATGTATTCTCTACTCCTTTTTTAGGCGAAGAACTTCCCAACTGGCTATTCAGGCAAACGCTCAAATAGGCCTTAATTTAAAGCAGCAGTTTATGCCAGGAGCATCGATAGATCCATATTTCACCGCATTTGAAAGCGCAGTTAGTCTGGATCTACTTCCAGCAAAATTCAGTTTGATGACTACTAAACCACATCCATTGTGTTTGCTGGCAGCCAACCAACTGCAGTCTTACCTGATTAACCAAAAAGATTGGGTTCATAATTTTGGCTTATCCGATCAAAATGAAGGAACAGTAATTGGTAAAATGTTTGGTGTGTTAGTGGTTCAGAATAAAGCTGGCGAAATTGGGTATCTTTCCGCTTTCTCAGGGAAATTAGCCGGCAGCAATCAACATAGGCAGTTTGTTCCACCGGTTTTTGATTTGCTCACCGAGAATAGCTTCCTTAATGTGGGGATGGAAGAACTTACCCGGATGAATCTTTTGATCAGAACACTGGAAGAGGAGCAACAGCCTGTTCAAAACCCAGAAATTATACGTTTGAAAGCTGCGCGTAAAGCTTTTTCCATTGCCTTGCAAAATGAGATTTTTGAGCATTACCATTTCCTAAACCAAGCTGGAGCTGAGAAAAGCTTAATTTCAATTTTTAATGATGCCGGCTATAAAAAGCCACCAGCTGGTGCAGGCGAATGCGCTGCACCCAAACTTTTACAATATGCTTTTGCTCATGAAATGAGGCCAATTGCACTGGCAGAATTCTGGTGGGGGCAATCACCGAAGTCAGATTTCTGGAAACATGGTCATTTTTATGAATGTTGTAAAGAAAAATGCGAACCTATTTTTAGGCACACCTTGGCGGGCCTTGACGTTGAAAAACCGTAATTAACGCATCGAATCGAACCTATCTACCCTTCAAAAGCCTTATCGCCTAATTTTCAATTCATTACACCTAAAAACTATTTAAGCACATACCCGTAAAATCTCAATTATTAACCTTACCTTTGCGGCTCAATTAAAAATAAAAGACGAATGACAAACCCATTTCAATTATTGGGGATAAGTGATGACGTCGTTAATGCCGTAAAGGACCTTGGATTTGAAAATCCAACGCCTATTCAGGAGCAAAGTATTCCTGTACTGTTAGAAGGCACTAATGATTTTGTTGGTTTGGCCCAAACAGGAACAGGAAAAACAGCCGCATTTGGTTTGCCGCTGTTAGAACTAATCGAT